>Ga0209347_1000562_pt1 | contig 89318 bp, 78 predicted proteins | sample AutmiccommuBRH23_FD_187382 | JGI IMG/M metagenome (GOLD analysis project Ga0209347, IMG submission 187382) | Deep subsurface microbial communities from Mt. Terri, Switzerland - Autotrophic microbial communities BRH/23 (SPAdes) (version 2) | ecosystem: Environmental > Aquatic > Deep subsurface >...
TCTTCACTGACCGCCCACGTTTTGTTATGGGTTGATTAATACTCAGGCGACTTCTGGCTCGATCAGACCATACGTGCCATCACGCCGCCGGTAAAGGATATTTACCTGGCTGGAATTCGCGTTATAGAAGACGAAGAAACTTTCATGACCCAGCAAGCTCATCTGTTCCAGGGCTTCATTTTCATCCATGGGCACCAGCGGGAAGCGTTTACGGCGCACAATCACGTGCACTTCTTCATCCGGTTCCTCCTCCACTACCGGCGGAGCGGCCAGATCGGCAACACTGCGTCCATCTCCGCGCCCATGATTGCGCTTGCCTTTGAAGCGCTCGATACGGCGCTGCATCTTGTCCAGGGCGGTGTCAAAAGCGGTAAAGATATCGTCGCCGCGTTCCTCCGAGCGCAGGATGAAACCTCGTCCCCGGATAGTGATTTGAGCCACCTGGCGGTCCGAGGCGCTGCGGGCGGATTTTACATACGCCAGGTCCACGCGCGCTTCGTCAATATCGGGCAGGTAGCGGTCGAGTTTGGAAACCCTTTTGCCTACATAATCCTTAATGTGGTCCGTCACGTCCATGTTACGGCTGAAGATATCGACTTCGACGGTCATCTACAACCTCCTCAAAGAATCTAGATCGGGCGGATCGTGCGCCCGTTGATCAATTAAATCAGACAGGATTGCCAGGCTGGCTGGGCATATAGACCGCGCGTGCCAGGGTTAATCCGTACACTGCCTGAGCGCCAGCTCCTAAAAGCGCCGCTGCGCAGGCATCCAGGGTGGCGCCGCTGGTGGCCACATCGTCTACTACCAGTATACTCCTCCCTTGCACCAGATGGGAGTCAGCCTGGAATGCCCCCGCTACATTTTCTCGGCGGGCAGTACGGGAAAGCCCAACCTGCGTGCGGGTCTGGCGGATCTTGTGCAGCGCCCTGGGGCGGTGAGGCAACCCGCAGGCCATGGCGAGGGGTAATGCCAGTAGTGAGGCTTGATTATATCCGCGCTGCTGCTCGCGGGCAACCCCCAGCGGAACAGGAACGACCAGGTCTACCGCCCAGCCCAGGCCGCACAGCAAGCCAGCCATGGGGCGCGCCAGGATCTCACCCAATGCCAGGTCGCCTTTGTATTTAAGGCGATGGATGGCGCTGCGTAAGGGCCCATTGAATTCCGCCCAGGCGCGCAAAGCCTGAAATCGGTAGCCTCCCGGAGGGCAGCTCAGACAAGGTTGATCACTCACAAGACTTTGACCACAATGGGAACAGAGCGGAGGTTGAAGCAGGCGTACTGTATTCTGGCAGGTCGGGCACCAGCGCTCGCCTGGCTTGTCACAGCCGCCGCACGTGGGCGGATATAACCAGTCCAGGGCGGTCCAGGCCAGCTGGTAGATACGATATACTGGAGACCCTTGCAATACCGGCAAGGTTCGGGTTGCCTCCCGGTACAAACTGGTTTCAGCGATGTGAATGATAATCCAGGCGACTGCGGGCGACAAGCAACTGGGCTTGATCCCTTGGGAAAGGTCAGACTGATCGCAGGGGAAGATCAGACGCCTGAAATTAGTTGAAGCCCAGGATGCCGCTCAGGGCAGAACGCATCATCATCAAAACTGCTGGCGTCATCAGGACAATACAAATCGACGGGAAGATCAGCAGTGCCATCGGGATCAGCATTTTAATGGGGGCTTTGTGAGCCTCTTCTTCGGCAAGCTGGCGGCGTTTGATGCGCATCTGGTCAGACTGGATGCGCAAGACCTTGGCCATACTCACGCCTAACTGCTCGCTCTGGATCACCGCAGCCACAAAGCTGGACATTTCTGGTAAGCCCAAACGGTCAGCCATGCTGCGCAGCGCTTCACGGCGCAGCTTGCCCAATTGAATCTCGCGCAGTGCCCGTCCAAAAGCCAGAGAAAGTTCAGTATCCCACTTGTCATACACTTTTTGCATGGCGCCATCAAAGCCCAACCCGGCTTCCACGCAGATGGTCAGCAAGTCGAGCGCATCTGGCATGGCTCTGCGGACCGATTTCTGACGCCGGGCAATTTTGGACTGCAAGAGCATTTCAGGCAAGAAAAATCCAAACAGGGTTGCCAGGGCGACGATTAACAGGCGTCTGCTCCAGGTCCAGGAATTTTCGGAGACGGAAAACACGAAGAACAATCCTCCTCCGAGCAGAATGGCAAAGAAGAAGCGTGCCAACCAGAAGATGGAGGGATCGAGGCCGCGCGGGTTGCCGGCCAGTTCCAGTTTGTGGGCGGTGGATTGAATGGCGTTTTGGGGGGTGAAGCGCGTGGCAAATCGGCCGAAGCTACGCGCCAGGGGAACAATAATTCGTTCGCTCAGCGGCTGGGAGAGTTCAATCTCTTCCAGGGAGGCAGCTTCACCGCGCGCAGCAAACTCCGCCAGACGCTCTTGCAGCTTATCTTCATTCCCCGAATCGCGTAAACCGATGACAACGAGAACGATAGCCCCGATGATGATGATAGCAAGAACTGCGAGTAAGATCCATTCCATAAGACTATCCTATCCAGCCAGACTCATACGTCAATCGTAGCAATGCGGGTCATGACAAAATAACCCATGGCGATCATCAAAGCCCCGATACCAAGGGCAATCATGCCAAAAAGGCGCGTATCTGGATTGAAGAACTGCATCATATAGGGGCGATTCAGGAACCACAGGGCAGCAGAAATGATCAACGGCATCATTGCCAGGAAGCGCCCAGAGTAGATTACCTGTGAGGTGAGCACGCGGATCTCGCCTTTGATGCGTACACGCTCCCGGATTGTGTATGAGATGGTATCCAGAATCTCCGCCAGGTTGCCACCGACTTCGCGCTGTACGTTCATTGCCGCCACTACCAGGTCCAGGTCGTCGCTGGGGATGCGGCGCAGCAAATTATCCAGAGCAACTTCCATCGAAATACCGAGCTGCATCTCCTGCACCACACGGTGAAACTCATCGGCAATAGGTGCGGGCATCTCACGGGATACAGCTTCCATGGCCTGCATGATGGAATAACCGGCGCGCAAGCCATTGACCATCAAGTTCAACATATCCGCCAATTGCTCATTGAAATGCTGTAAGCGTTGGGCTTGTTGGCGTTTGACATAAATGCGTGGCAGCATGATGCCGACGACAAAACCAATAAGGGCGACAATGATGTTGCGTCCGCCAACATACCAGATGAAGGCAGACATCAGCAGCCCAACCAGGATAACCACAACGATATATTCAGCAGTGCGCAATTTCAAATCAGCGCGCGCCAGCTCACGTGCAATACCCCCGCCCATCTTAGATTTTTCAAGCCGGGCGTTCACCCAGTCGGCGACCGGGGTAGATTTTTCCATTTCCTTTTTGGCGGCTCTGGCTTCATCTGTAACGTAGCGACCCAGGCGCTGCTCGACCAGGGAGCGCTCGCTGGTGACGGTGAATGCCACACCAACAGCCAGCAGGATTACTGCCAGGCCACCACCACCGATTAAGATCATAATGATTGGATCCATGCGCTCAAACCTCGCCTAGACTTGCTGCCGAAGTGTACAGAACAGCTCTAATACCTGCGCCGCTCGCCAATACCGAAGATCGAGGCCGGCAGGTGGATACCTGAGGATTCGATCTTATCAATGAATTTCGGGCGTAAGCCAGTTGGGCGTAAGCGCCCGATGACCTTACCATTCTCGTAACCCGACTGTTCAAAGAGGAAGACATCGGTCATGGTGATAACATCACCTTCCATGCCGCTGACCTCGGTGATATTCACAACTTTTCGGGTACCATCACGCATACGCTCCTGATGTACTACCAGGTCTATGGCAGAAGAAACCTGTTCCCGGATGGCGCGCACCGGTAAGTCCATGCCCGCCATCATGGTCATGGTTTCAACACGCGCCAGGGTATCACGCGGGCTATTGGAGTGAGCCGTCGTCATTGAACCGTCATGACCGGTATTCATCGCCTGAAGCATATCTACGGCAGCTTCATCGCGGATTTCACCAACGATAATTCTGTCGGGACGCATACGCAGGGCATTGATTACCAGCTGGCGGATCGTGACCTCACCACGCCCTTCAATATTGGCCGGGCGTGATTCAAGCGTCACCACATGCTCCTGGCGCAACTGCAATTCGGCTGCGTTTTCGATGGTGACAATACGCTCGTCATCAGGGATGAATTGCGACAGGATATTGAGGAAGGTGGTTTTTCCTGACCCGGTACCGCCTGAGATGATGATATTCAGGCGTGATTCTACACAAGCTTTCAGAAACTGCAGGGCATCAGGAGTGATCGAGCCAAACTGAATGAGCTGCTCGAGCGTCATGGGGTTTTTGAAAAATTTACGGATGGTCAGAACCGGCCCCACCAGTGAAATGGGGGGGATAACCGCATTGACACGCGAGCCATCGGGTAAGCGGGCGTCCACATACGGGCTGGATTCATCAATCCGCCGTCCCATAGGCGCCACAATGCGATCAATGATGCGCATGACATGCTCATCACTCTCGAATGTTATGGGCAGGCGTGTGATCTTGCCAGCACGTTCAATGTAGATGTTCTTCGAACCGTTCACCATGATTTCGGTGATGCTGTCATCTTCAAGCAGGGGCTGCAAGGGGCCAAAACCCAGGATCTCGGCTGAGATCTGTTCAAACAAACGCTGCCGTTCCGGACGAGTGAGGACAATATTTTCCTCAGCCAGAACCTGCTCGAATAATTCCTGGATTGTGGTGCGTACTTCGGCATGTCGAGTAAGGTCCATGCCTGGATCCAGCTCGGACAGCAGGCGATTTTGGACGCGGGCTTTTAAATCTAAGTAAGTATCACGCTGGGCATTTGCCCCGGTAGTGGCAGCCCGGCGGGCTTGCAAGTTCATTAATCGGGAAGCCCCGTCTGCTCCACTGGTTTCTGGAGTGTTTGCGGGTGGGTTTCCCTGTCCTTGTTCGATGCGTTTAAGCAGAGACATTTAGCCCCTCCTGATTGGGGGTCAGCGCTTACCTGATTTCTTACCGTCATTAGCGACTGCTGACTCCGGTAACGTGGATAATTCTACCAAACGCTGGCGGATGGCTTCTGCCAGGCTGAGGAATCCGCGTGCTATGGGCTTGGATCGGTCACCCAACATAAAGGGTATCCCCCGGTTTACTGAAGGGATCACCACGCGCTCGTCAAAAGGCAACACAACTGCAATGGGTTGCTTGAAACTCTCACCAACTTTTTCGGGTGTGATACCAATACGTTTATCAAAGCGGTTCATCACGAACAGGATGCGCCGGCGGTCAATTTGCAAGGCAGTAGCCAGATCGAGAAACAAACGACAATTCTTGATTGCGGGGATCTCCTGGGAGGTGAGCAGAATGACCAGATCGCTGCAATCTAGCGCCGAAAGGGTGATATCGTTGAGAGCCGAATCGGTATCGATCACGATATAGGCAAACATTTGGCGTAGATATTTAAGTACTCTGGCAAATTGCTCGCCGGTGATACTTTCGGCATGTTCGGGGCGATCAGGGGCAGTGAGGATTTTTACGCCAGACGCGGCATGTGTGATCATTACCTCATCCACAAATTCGGGATCCAGTTCTTCTGAGCGTGCTCCCAGATCCACGACACTGGTCTTGCTCTGCTCATTCAGGAACACCGCTACATCGCCAAATTGCAGATCCCCATCGACCAGAGCGACAAAAGTATCTTCGTTTCGCAAGCTCATCGCCAGGTTCACCGCCAATGTGGTGACACCTACGCCACCCTTTGGACTGTAAACGGTGATGATCTTGCCCTGCGAGGCGAGAGAAGGAGCTGTGCCGCTGCCGCCATCGCCCCCGCTGGGTAAACGGACACCCATTTTTGTGCGTTCGTCGCGAGCCATTTTCCCGGCCCGGCGGATCGCCCCCGTGAGCTCGTCGATCGCAGGCGGCTTGGTTAAGAAGTCACGCGCCCCTGCCAGCATAGCCCTGCGCATATAGTTTGGATCACCCTGGACGGAGAGGATTACGATCTGGGTGATTGTATTACTGCGCCGGATCATCTCAGTCGCAGTGATACCGTCCATATCGGGCATGTTAATGTCCATCAAGACGACATCGGGCTTGGTCTCGCGTGATTGTTCGATCGCCTCACGCCCAGAACGGGCTACACCAATGACTTCTACATCCTTTTCGAATTGCAGAAGCTTGCGCAGATTTTCGCGCGTTTCAGCGATATCATCGACGATCAATACGCGAATCTTATCTGAGTCAGCCATTCAAATTCCTCCGATGCTGTCTGCAGCTCGGGTTAGGGTTCAGGTGTAACATAATTTTCATTGGGCAGGACAGGCTCGACTAAATCATCTACGCGCGGGTCCACCCCATAAGGCAGCTTGCTCGGCACAGGAATATTATACTGATTCAACAGGAAAGGCAGTGTTACAGCTTCGGTAAGAACTCGGCTATCATCGCCCGAAGCGCGCAGTGCCAGGTTTAACTCTGCACCCGTGTACATCAGGTAATTCAGGGTGATAGCGTCCTGTGGGGTAACAATCAGAGTGATCACGTCCGGTTTGGGAGGCTCTGGGGCTGGTGTCTCCTCATCCTCGACAGGCGCTTCTTGACCTTCAACTGGTTCTTCGACGACGACTTCCACTTCAAAGGTACCCAACTGCAAGACGACCACATCCTGGAGTAATGACTGGCTGACCATGCGCGGGCGTCGGGGCTCTGATGGAAGTAAGTAGAAGGTCTGGTCGAGCACCGGATCCAGTTCGGCTCGCCCAACGACCGCCCCACCAGGGCCTGGAACAGCCACCAGGGAGTCGGGAGTTGTACCAGCATCGTCGCCAGCACCGACTGGTCCAGGAGCAAATACAGCGGCCGCCTGGTTAGGAAGCACAGATTGAAATTCCTGGTCCAGATCATTTATAAGCAAGGTGACAATCACATTGACATGATCACCAGGCTCCAGAGCATACGAAACAGCTTTAAGTCGTGTAATGGGAATGGAGATAGCCACCATCCCGCGCGGCACCTGCAAGGCAGCGTTTGAACCGGTGGCGGATAATTGTTCAGCGCTGTCCACCAGCATGCCCGCAGTGAGTGGAATGCCCGCTTCCAGGTCAAATCTGGCCTGTCTGCCGATGACCTCGTTCTTGTTGATGAACATGCCTTGCATGGCCAGATCGCGCGGGATTTGTACAACGGACAAAACCGCATCTTCGATCATGTTGCCGCGCGGCACACGCTGTGCGACCACGATCACATCTACCATTTCTACAGGTACCGGGGTAGCCTCCGCCACAGGTGTGGAGGGCTGCGCCAGGAATTTCTGGTACACCACGAATACGGCAACCAGACCAAGGATCAATATAAACGCAAGATAAAAGAAAATTCGCCCGCGACGCATGACGGCCTCCGTTTTTAAGATTACAGAATTGGTCTTTGGCGCAAATCTAACCCTTTTCAGGGATAAAGTCAAGCCAAGCTAACAAAATTACAGGTTTGATTCTTAAGTTCATTTATCAATGCAAACTGCGTACCAGGAGAGAAATAATACGCCATGTTATGTATAGTCTACCTGATAATAAGCCTTCAGACTATACTTCCCAGCACCAACAAGCATCACAAAACCGTAAGGATTACCAATCGTGCCAGGTTCTTAAACGAATAAAAGCCTTTCGATAAGGAAAGGCCTTTACTCGCTAATGTTTGGAGATGATTTTAATAGTGGTTCAGAGATGACATCTAAATGCAGTCTTAGATTGCATTCATGATATCGCTGAATACATCACCAATGGCGGGTCCGAGCAGGGCGAGAATAACGATTACAACAATCGCGACTAAAACAAGAATTAACGCATATTCAACCAGGCCCTGGCCCTTCTCTTTCGGTGCGAACAACATGGCATTCACCTCCTTCCCTGTTCAATGATCGAGCTTCAAATTTCAAAGCTAAATGTATTATAGAGACATATCCATTTAAAAGCAATACCTGGGAGCCCCAAAAAGCCTTACAGTTCTGCAATGAAAGAGATAATTGCAACGAAATTTGCGCGTTACCATTGCTAACAACAATATACTTGCAATATTCAAGAAATTAGCTCAGCTCAACGGATACATTGGAGGCCGGGATCTGAAAGATCACGCGTGTCCCTTGACCAGTATCGCTGGTAACATCCATGAAGCCGCCCATCATTTCTACTCTTTCGCGGATCAATTTCAAACCCAGGCTGGGGCGTTCTTCCAGAAGATCAATATCAAAACCTTTGCCATCATCTTCAACCAACAGCTTGACCATCGTATCGCCCATATCCAGTGCAACTTTGACCTGTGATGCCTGGCTATAGCGAGCTGCATTACCCAGCAATTCCTGAACTGCCCGGAAGATCATAACTTCCTGGTAAGATTCCATCCTGCGTTCCATGCCGGTCACCGACAGGCGTATGTCCATGCCAGTTTGTTCTGAAAAGGCCTCTACATAGCGCTTGAGGGTCGGAGTCAGACCAAGATCATCCAGCATCATGGGGCGTAAATCAAAGATAAAGTCACGTACTTTTTGGAAAGTGCCAGTAGCGGTTGCTTTTAGATTTTCCAGCTCTTCACGCGCTTTGGATTGGTCGAGATCAAACAGGCGCATGGCTATCTCGGTGAGCAGGATGAAATTTGATAGAGCCTGGGCTGGGCCATCATGCATCTGGCGCGAAAGGTGCTGGCGCTCCGCTTCCTGGGCTTGAATAATACGCTCGACAGTAAGGGCAGAATCACCCCCACCCCGCATCCGATTTTCTTTTGGCTGGCCACCTTCCATTACCTGGAGCATTTTTTCGAGTGTGGCCATATGATGATTCATATGATTTTGGTCGTTCTGAAGTTTTTCCAGCTGTCCACGCATCACAAATAAGCGTTGCTGGGCATCGATGGCCGAATCGTAGGTCATACGGATATCGGCGCGCGGCAAACTTTCAAATTGGGTTTGTACCTGTTGTAAGTGAGCAGTTATCGAAGCATTACGTTGGGCCAGTTTATTTACCTCTAACTGGCTCTGTTCCAGCATCAGAGCAATTTCTTTTAGTTCGCGCTTATACTGGTCCATCTCGGATTGCAGCTCATTGCGCAGTGCATCCCACTTACTCGGCTCGGATTGAGTTTCCATACGTAACTCCTCATACACAATTGTGCCAGATCAACCAGGCTGAGTATAGCACATGAGCCTACCCAGAACAACAAGGAGCCAACAAACTTGTAAACTGAGGCAGCCTACAAGATCAATTCCTGCCGACCAAACCTCAAGGCCAGCGGTAAACCTGCATGTTCTCCCCACCTTGGGCTGGACTAAACTCCCCAGCACTCGTATAAAGTGGCTCACGCCCGGCGACCAACCGGGGATACCAGGCCGGAAAAGTGATCAAGTAATTCGCACCTTGATCGTCCAGGTATTGCTTAAGGCGCGTTTCATCCCGAATAAAGGGGATCACGTCGGGAGATATCAACCCTGCCAAATCCAGTAAAGGTCGGTGTGCAAAAAAACCCAGGGCGCCAATGTCATGGGCTGCAATCAGGGCGTCGGATGGTACTTTAGCATTCACCCACTGCGCGGTGGCTACCATCTCTGTTTCGATCAAAGCCACATCATTGGCATAAGCTTGAGCGCCGTGCACCCAGAAACTGGTCAGGGTTAAGATTACTGCCAGAGCCCACACGCGCCCGAGCACGCGTCGCACAAACGATTTTTCATCTATGCGCACTAACAACAATAATCCCGCCAACCCCAGCAAGAAATAAACCGGCATAGCTGGCAAAATATATCTTCCATGCTGGTAGGTGACGGGCAGCCTCCAGGCATACAGGAAGAGGTACCCCAAATACCATAATACTCCTGCCAGCACGCCCCACCTCCGACCTCGTACAGCAGCCCAGGTCAGCACAACAAAACCCGGCAATAGCAGCACCCCTACACCCACCAACGGTTGGCCGAGCTGGGACAAATAACGGCTCCAGAGAGGGACAGCCAGATGTGAAACGTATTCAGCCTGCTTGGCATAAAATGTATTCGGCCACCAACTACCTGCAAGTAAGTAGTTGAAGAACAGGTAGGGGATGAACCCCACACCAAACCCGGCCAATAATCTAAAAATTGCCCGTAGGCGTTGCCTTGAATCTGGCTCACTGAACCATAATCCAAGCACAGCAGGTCCCAAAAGGGTTAATCCATCTGGGCGTACCCACACGCTCAAACCGATCACAAAGCCCATGCCCATCCAGCGCCGCTCAGTACACGCCAGAGAACCCAGCACCCACAGCGCAACGAGTGCGCTTAATAAAGTCTCCATGCCCGAGCCAGCAGCCCATACCAGATGCCATTCAAGCAAGAGTAAGCCGGCCCCTGACCAGGCAGCCCATCGTCGACCTGGTAGCAGGGCAGACAGCAGCCGTGCACCAGCTACACCTACTCCGGTCAAGAGCATCCAGCCCGTCAGGTAGGTCCAGACATATGGAACCAGGCTGATCCCCAGTCGTGCCGCAAGCCAATAGCCCAGCCCCAACCAGGCAGACCATAGTGGTGATGTGGAGCCTGCTGATGGCTGACCTGGAACGAATGACCATTCCCCCATCTCACCAAAGTTACGCGCATAGGTCTGGTGAATCCAGGCATCGTCCAGCGGGAAACCCAGGCTATGAAAAGCAGCCGACCATGCCAGATATCCTCCCAGCGAAATCCCCGCCAGGAGCAACGCTAAAACAAGGCTCTGCCAGTTCACCTTGAGGTGAACAACTGTGGGCGTCTTTACGGGATCCATTGCAGATTCATGTCCACCAATTCAGGGGTACAGTCTGTCACACCCAGCAGGTATACATCTTCCAACCGAGTAATGAGTGGCAAGTCTTGTGCCAATCCTGGCTCAGCATAGAGTTCATCCAGACCATGCGGGTGATCAGGTTCCAGGAGAATCCAGCACGCGCCATAACGCCGGGCGACTGCCAGTAAAGTTTCCGGTGTGCCATCCGGCACAGCCAAGGAGGGGCGATGGGCAGCAAGTGTAAAGCCAGGCGGATTATTTACAAATACCGGCGCGCCAGGGGGCAGACCCAGCTTATCCAGTTCTGGTGCTATTCGAGCATATTGCTCAGCTGATCCACTCCATCTACTCAACCGTTCTATGGTAACCAAGATGGTAAAACCTGCCGACAGGATCACCAACCCGATCTGGAAAGTCAGCAATGCCTGAGCAGTGTTCCACTTACGGTGCTGCGCTGCCCAGCCCACAATTGTGGTCAAACCATACGGTGCGACCGCCCACAACAAGGGTTGGAGAGCTGCCACAGAGTGAAAATAACCACCGCGCCAGCCCTGGAAGGGAAATACCACTGTCATCACCCCCAGGATGAGCATCCATACCAGCACTCCCATTCGCACCATCCACTCACGCCGCAAATTCCATAAACCTACCAGCATCAGGGGCAATAAGAAGATCTGACCTTGAACTGCCAGTAAACTCTGCAGATTGAGCCCTAACGCCTGCAGACGAGCGGCTAACAGGGCAGGCAATCCCGAATCCAGCCAGCTTTGCTGGGTGAGCATACTGGCCGGGTAGCTATAAAGTTGGTCGTAGGTGGTGATCCACAAAGGCCGCAAACTGGCTGGAGAAAAATATGTGCCAAAAACTGCCTGATTGCGCGCCATCCAGGGAGCCATCACCAGGAGAGCACCCAGTAACAACGCCCCCAAGCTCAGCAATCTCCAACGCCAGGTGGAATGAGGTAATAATAGTGCTGCCAGAAGACCAATTCCCAACCACAGGATGCCATCCGCTCGCCCCAGGTACATCAGGCCTGCCAACACACCCATACCCAGAGCCAAAAGCGCTTGTCGGACAGGTCTTTCTTGCCTGGCGAGCGCCTGGATGGTTAATAAAAAAGCCCCTCCCAGGAGCATCACCAGACCAAAAGTATCCGTGGTTGGGAGGTATGACAGGTAAAATCCAGAGCATACAACCAGCAATCCCGCCAGCAGAGTAGAGCGCCGATCTGGATGCAGACGATATGCCACCCCGGCAGTCAGTGGCGCGATGGCAGCAGCCAGGAGGATAAAGCCCAGCCGCCCTGTAGAAAAGCTTAGACTACCTGTGAGGAACATACCAGCTGCTGCCAGGAGTGAGGCCAGCGGCATCCAGTAGGAAAACGCTGGATGCGGCAGGCCAGCAGGATCATCCAGATAATTCCAGATGAATGGCTCCTGCCACGACCAGGAGGTTATGCTGAAGCCACCTGCCTGGTAATATTCTGCATCCATATAGCCGGGTGAATCCTGAAAAGCCGCCACGCCCAGCAGCGTACACAGAGACAGCAAATAGAGTAATAAAAAGTGAACTGGTTTCACGGGGTGAGCTCATAGAGGATGTAGGCTTCACCAAAATCCTCTACCATTGGCAGCCGGTCCAGAAGGATATCGAGAGAAGTCCAATCCAGGTTTGAAAAGCGCTGGTCCTGATAACGCAAAAACTCAGCCCCTACCTTGTAATAAAGCACATGGCTGTAACCGCGTTCCTTCCAGCTGGCAAGCACTGCCTGGCTATCACCCAGCCGGTCCATATCCGCCAGCCAGCGATCCAGAATCTCGTCTGGGTAGCAATCAGGGAGGCAGTAAAGGTTGCGCGGCTCGAATAACAACAAGACCGATGCGCTATCCGGCAAACCGTTTACGGTATCCACTGCTCGTGCATACCACCCCAGGTTGTTTTCCAGGTATGCCTGACGGTCTGTAAACCCGGCCAGGTATGGTAGCGCCTCCAGTTGAATGACATGCAATCCAGACTCCAGGAGGCTAAGCCCCAGAACAAAAGCCACTAGACCGCCAGCCACACGACCGAGGCGCAATCCGGGGATATTTTGGCGCGCCAGGAAAGCAAAACCACCACCTGCCAGAACCGCGAAAGCTGGAAACAAGGCAAGATATAAACGCGTTTGTAACAAGTAGTAAGAGATCCTTCCCAGGACAGCCCAAATCAATAAACCAGGTATTGCGACAAAGGCAGCTGTGCGAATTCCATGTCGGATGTTTACCCCCTTGTAAGCCGCCCATAACGCTATCAGCCCTAATCCCAACAATAGTGGCCCAATGGAGGCGCCATACCCTGGAGAATGATTCCATCCCACATAAGTAGCCCGAAAAGGTAAGACAAATAAGTCCGTCCAATCTCCCCAGGCCTGCCCACCCTGGTAAAAGTTGAGGCGCGTGGAATTCATCTCTCCCGAAGGGAAAAGAAGCGGATAGAAAGGATTGCCTGTCGACAATAGATTTTTAATCAGCCAGGGCAGAGCTGGTAACACTGTTCCCAACAAGAATATCCCAGCTCTTCGAAATCTTTCACGCAAGGTCCAATTGCCAGCAGTTCCCCATAGGAGGGCTAACAGGGCGCATAGAACCAGGATGCCAGAAGTATACTTACTGGAAAAAGCCAGACCCGCAAAGACACCGCTCCAAAAATAGCTTTTAGCTGTAGATTCCTGTAAAGCGTAGTCGAAATGGATCAAGAAAGCAGCTGCGAAGAACAACGCCCAATAATCGACGTATGCCCAGGCAGTAGATTGAGCCAGGGTAAGCCCAGCCAGGAGGGACGCCAGAGCAACCGCTGCAGGTCGCGCCCCTAAACGCCGGTTCGTGTAACCCACTACCCCAAGTAATGCCAATAACGCTACCAGCCAGCCCAGGATTGCCGCTGATTCTGCCCCTGCCAGACTCATCGTCCAGGTATAGAGCATTTCAGCGAGTTGAGGCATCCCCCAGAATATGTTCCAGGGCGTGTAATAAAACTGTCCCGTTAATAGATAGGTTTGTGGCAACGCCAGGTGATAAACCAGTGCATCAAAGCCTAAAGGTGGAGACAGAGCAACCGGTATGCCGCTGAGCAGGATCAGTGCAGAAAGGGTGAATAAAAATCTTCCTAATCGACCGCTGAGGCCCCAGATTTCGACCAGTTCCAGGATACCGCATCCCCAATTCAGGCTGTCCTTCCACAACCAGAGCAGCAAGAGCCCGAATGCAATCCAGCTTAGCCAGATGGAGAATCCCAGCGTGACACCGACGAGCAAAACCCCCAATGACAAAACACCTAACCCGATGGCAGCCTGTAACACTGCGGTTTCTAACCGCGATGAAACTCCTTCTGAGCCGACTCGCCACGAAACTATTCTACTTACACGCAATCCCAACCCACCAGCCAATGCCATCAAGCCGGAGGCTACCATAATTTGATACAATCCCCGAGTAAATCCGAAGGCTTGCTCAGGACCAAATGGTTTATGGGATACAAAGTAAAGGATGGTGATGAGTGCTAACCAGGATAAACCCAGCAAACCAGGCAGCAGGCGAGAGTCGGGATTGGTGGAGGGTTTCATAAACTAGCTGGCGAACGAGCTTATACGGATACTTAAATCATGGTTGAGCGGATTTCGTCCAGCAGTGGGCGGGTAGCCGATGTCGCCCAAAAACGCACCCAATATAAGCCGATTAATAGAAATATCGGCAGTGGGAAGAACATCACCGGGTGCTGAACTGGTTGAACACCGATCTGCAGGGTTGATAGGGACAACCACCACAGGCCAACCGAAAGTCCCAGGATGCTGATTGCGGTCAGGAAGCGCCCCAGCAAGCGCCAACGCTCAATCCAGATTGCGAAAACCAGCAGGACCGCTGGAAGCAAGGCGATATAGTTAGCCACCGAAGTGCGGATACCGATCAAGTTGGTAATTACCAGAGTCAGGCAGGCTGTCCAATAGAACCATCGAAAATCCTTGCCAGCCGCCTGGGTCCATTCAATAACCAGGAGAACCCCCAAGACTGCTGTAAGCACCCATCCTAACTGGCTGCCGATCCCCGGTAACCAGGCTTTAAAGATCGCCCCAGGCGAGCCAGGTAAAGTATAGTCTGGATAGGCTATGATCTGGCGTATAAAATCCAGAGGCCAGCTCGGTAAAAGAAGCAAAGAAGCAGCAATAACCAGGGTCAAAATCCCAAAAAAAGCCGTGAGCGGCATAAACCGGCGTTGGGTGAGCGTCCAGTACAGGATGAAGGGAATTACCAGGACCACCATGTTTGGTTTCATGGTCGCAAGGACCAACATAAAACCAGCCAATATATCATGCTGCTCACGTATAGCCCATAAAGCCACCATTATAAAAAGCGCAGCCAGAACAGCCGGATTGGCATTGATCAGCGGGTGCAGGCTGTGATACCACAATGCTGCGAAGAGCAGCATCAGTCCTAACATCCAGGGCGATATCTTCCAGCGCGCCAGGTTGATGCCCAGGCCAACAATCGCTAACAAGGCGACCTCCATCACCGCCATTAACACGCCGCGCGCTACGGCATAATCTTCAAACACCGCAAAGGGGATAAACACAACAAACGAATAGAAGGGATACACAAATAAGGACTGGTCTTCACCAGCACGTGCCGGGCGATCATATATATACTGCTGGATGGCCTGTGTAGTGTCTTCGCTGTAAGGGCTTTGCCCTTCCATAATATACAGGCGCGTGCCCAGCCAACGGGGTATAAAATCGTTCCCGCCAGGATTTTGCTGCGCATATTGAATATTCGCCCAGATCAACCCGCCAAGAGCCACCAGTGCGAACAGGAGCAAGATTATGTGAAGGATAGTTCTACGTTGAGCGTCCACTGATTTGTATTGTACCTTACCGCCAAATTTAGCACCTTGTTTTTTTGTAAGCTGATCGAGCTGTTTACTGGATATAATCAAGAAGATAAGATGAATTGATTATGGCGGGAGGAAAAATGACCCAAATAAATTTACAATCAGCTGGACGCCAGCACATATTCCGAATTATTACCCTGGGTGCGCTCGCACTCAGTCTATTCTCACCCATGCATGTAACCCCTGCTTATGCTATCGACGCGCCTACGCCTATCACGCCGGCTGATAATATTACGGTTACAGCGACCGAAAATAGCGGCTCACTGGCGATGCCACCGACTGCTATTCCAGAATTCTCCTGGACGGCTGTGGGAGGCGCGACACGTTACCGTCTGGAAATCAGTGCAGATATTGCCTTTACCATCAAAAAGCAGTATACGACTCCCCTGACGCGTTTTACTCCCCCAAATGTAGCTGATTTTGCTGACAACACCCTGTATTACTGGCGCGTGATGGTCGAAGCGCCGGAAGCCAGCCAGCCCAGCCCAATCCGCAGCTTTACACGCCAATGGGCAACGACAAACAACTTCCCCGAATTAAACAAGCCTCTTGATGGTGAGGTTGTGGAGTTTTTTGAAGCACCCACATTCACCTGGGGACCAGTGATGGGCGCTGCCAGGTATCGTTTTCAAATCTCCGCCACGCCAGATTTTACAACCCTGGCGGTCGATCTATACACGCTGGCATACTCAATCCAACCGCTGACCAAACTGGCGAATGGCTTCTATTACTGGCGTGTACTGCCCTACAATCCTGCCAACCAACAAGGTACACCCAGTGAAACCCGCGGTTTTCAGATGGGCTACGATCAAGTTCCGACTTTACTCGAACCCGCAAGCGAGCCTAATCCGACCTACACACCCACCTTCCGATGGACAGCGGTGCGCGGCGCCCAGTTCTACCGCCTGCAGTATTCTACCGACTTCACCTTTGCCGCAGGTGTGACCCAGATTGATACCCGCAACACAACCTATACCCCGACAAACCCGCTGCCAAATGATGTTAACTATTATTGGCGGGTGCAGACGGTCTCTGGTAGCTCACTGTCAAACTGGAGCAGTGTGTGGTCTTTTAGAAAGCAGTGGTACATTAAACCGGTTGCACTGACTCCCCTTAATGGATATCCTTCGGTTCGCCACCCATTCTTCAGCTGGACGCCCGTCCCCGGTGCCAGTTATTATTTTATAGAGATCAGCGACCAAACAGACTTGCAGGGACCTCACCGGATCGCCGAAAACACCTCCAATCCCTGGTATACACCTAACCGCTATTGGGGAGAATTATTAACGTATTACTGGAAAGTAACCCCATACGACAAAAACAATGCCAAAGGTGTAGCCAGCGACCTTTATACATACCAGAGCAGTTACAATATGATGGCGCCAATGCTGGTGTACCCACCTTATTATTATCCCCCCAACATGACATTGGATCCGCACGAAGACCGCACTGTTGCATTGCCAGTTTTCACCTGGCACCGCATCACTGGTCCCCACCCGGATGGTGATCCAGAAGATGGTGGATATTTATATCGAGTAGAAGTCAACATTGATCCTACCTTCATCAATGACCCCGTCTGGACTGTGGACACTGAGAACACCAATGCCACGCCCACCAGCGCCAACCCCTTCCGGCCAACTACAGGTGTGGACTATTACTGGCGGGTATGCCCGTTGGACACAATGGGGATTGACTGCCTTAAAAACACTGCTGATCTGCCCTGGTGGAGCCAGGTATGGCGGACGCAGATAGATATTGGCCAGTTACAACCCACAGATACGGACGCGACACAATTGCTGCGCCCGGTGCACGGCTCAGAGGTTGTCGAGACTATGCCCTTATTCGAATGGCAGCCACTAGCTGGAGCAGATAATTACGAGATCACCATCAGCCAGGATGAAGGCTTCACAGAGATCCTGGAGACCGTCCACGTGGACTACCCGGCATATGCGCCCACCACCAGCCAGGGTCAGCGGCTGCTGGACAGGCTGAATTTCGGCACCTTTTTCTGGCGTGTTCAGGCTTATTCCGGTGGAGACCCGCTTGGCGACGTAAGCGACTCCTGGCGCTTCCAGGTCGCTTCCCAGAGCCAGTGGAAGCTTACCCGGGCGATAGGCGAAACTGCGAACCGGTTGGTAATCGGCACAGACAATCCAGCCGATGCGAGCGATACAAACTACGAACTGAGCGATTTGTATGTCAGCCAGGATAAAGACTCATTTTATATCGGCTTTACAGCTAATACCAGCCTGACCGATATGACCTATGTACTCTATCTGGACACAGACCACCTGGATGGCTCAGGAGCAGATTATGACAGTCAGAACTACGCCCTGACAACCATTCCTGCTCACCGTCCGGAATATGCGATTTATGTCTATCAAAACGGCGGTACATTTTCAGCTGCTCAAACTGTCATCTATCCCTGGAAAGACGGAGCCTGGGGTACACCAGATGTGCTAGGCAATCTCGTGAATGGGATGTTGACTTATGATGCCTTGAACTATGTCAATCTGCGGATTCCGAATACTGTGATCGGATACAGCGAAACCAATGGCAGTTATACCATCTCACTGACCAGCATCCGGAGATCTGATGGTGCAGTGATGGATTCGGTTCCCAGCGACCCGAATATCCCCGGCGGAAATCAGATCAGCCGCTTCAGCAGCGTATCCGAGCGCATGAACCAGCTGCATCCGGCAAATAATATCGGCGGAGATCCGGAAACCTTCTCCTCCGTGCCGCCCTTCGCCTGGGACTATCCCGTGGGCGGAAATGGTTCCTCGCCCTGGGCAGGGGCTACGATGCGAGCCTATCTGGACGCCAGCTTTACCACGCAGATAGCCGAGTATAAGCTGGAATCAAACGCACCCTATTATGCCTCTTCATCCCATCCCTGGCCAAAGGATTTTATCGGCGACAATTCCTACTACTGGCGTGTCCAGCCACGCTATCTGGCAGGTATAGCATATTTCGGAGTCTGGTCACAAGGAGGACGCTTCGAACGCCTCGGTTTTGTCCCACAAAACCTGCAGGTTTCGGTCACTCAGGCGACTCCAACTTTTTCCTGGGAGATGGCTGAAGGGGCCACGAGCTACGACCTGCAAGTCGATAACGATCCGAATTTTGGCTCCAGGGAAGTCGATATCAACACCAGCCAGACATCCTATACTCCCACCAGCACTTTGGGTAATGGTACATACTTCTGGCGAGTGCGGATTAAACGCTGGGAAAATGTCACCAACGAGTGGTCTACAAGCCAAAGCTTTACCCTCAGCCTGCCTAAACCTACCGGCCTTACACCCGATGACCCAAGCGCATCCAATGTAGTCAGCCGCGCCCCGACTCTGTGCTGGTTCCCCATTTTAGTATTGGATGACGGAGAGCCGGTATTAGCAGCCTATAAATACAGAGTTCAGATTACCTATAACAGCGCGGTTCTCGAAACGATCGATACCGAACAGACCTGCTACACGCCCACCGCCGGCTACAGTGATGGCACGTACACCTGGCGGGTGGCAATGATTGATGGCAATTCGCGCGTGGGTGACTACAGCCCACCAGCGACTTTCACCAAGCAGTATCCAATTACCGACCTGGTAGCGCCTGTGAATGTGCCTGTGCTGGAAACACCAACTTTTTACTGGACACCAGTAGATGGGGCGTCTTCATACCGGCTTGAGATTTCCCAGTTCGACACCTTTTTACCGATCTATGAATCTATAACCACGAATAACACCCGTTATACACCCTCGCGCATTTACACCAGCCCCGCGACATATTACTGGCGTGTGGCCATTGTAGATTACAGCAATAAGATAGGGCCGTTCACCGATGCACAGATCATCCTTGATCCATCAAACCAGCCCAATAAACTCTTTCTGCCGCTGACGGTTCACTGATTCTGATTTAAAACACCCGGACTCGGATATCCGAGTCCGGGTGTTTTTTTAAGTGCCTGGGTACTCAAAGCCGCTTCATGTATTGCAAACCAGCGACGTGCTGCCAAAAAGCCACCCCATCTGACGGAATTGTCAGCCTTGAATCGGCGTTATAATGCTCAAGGTTTCTCCACTCCGGGCTTACACAACAGGAGGCAGCTTGGCAGACAAATACCTGGTGACAGGCGGGGCGGGTTTTATCGGCAGCCATCTGTGCGCTTTGCTCATACAACGCGGCCACACGGTGACAGTGATAGACGATCTATCCACCGGACAGGCGGAAAATATTGCCGCCCTGCGCTCGCATCCCCGCTTCCAGTTTGTACGCGAGTCAATCACCAACCTGCAGGTGCTGGACCGCCTGACCAGCCAGGTCGATGCAGTAATTCACCTGGCTGCCGCGGTGGGCGTGAAGCTGATCGTTGAAAACCCGGTACACACCATCCGCACCAATATCATGGGCTCGGAGGCGGTGCTGACCACCGCCAATCGCTACGGCTGTAAAGTCCTGATCACTTCCACCTCGGAAGTGTATGGCAAAGGTGTATCTGTGCCTTTCCACGAGGAGGACGACTGCCTGCTGGGCCCTACCTCGCACAGTCGCTGGGCTTACGCCACTTCCAAGATGGTGGATGAATTTATGGGCCTGGCTTACCAGCGCCAGTTTGGGCTGCCGGTGGTGATCATGCGCCTGTTCAATACGGTTGGACCGCGCCAGACGGGGCGCTACGGCATGGTGGTGCCGCGCTTCGTGCGCCGTGCGCTGCGCGACGAGCCGCTGGAGGTATTTGGCGATGGCAGCCAGACACGCTGCTTTGCTGATGTGGGCGACGTGATCGAAGCCATTATTGGGCTGGCTGAACACCCTGCTGCCGTAGGCCAGGTGTTTAACATCGGAAATACCGAAGAGATCAGCATCCGTGACCTGGCGCAGCGCGTGATCCAGCTCAGCGGCAGCCGCTCGGATATCCAGTACGTGCCTTATGATGAAGCCTATGCACCTGGATTTGAAGATATGGCCCGCCGGGTGCCCTGCCTGGAGAAGGTCCAGAGTCTGCTGGGCTACCAGCCGCGCTACAGCCTGGAGCAGACCCTGCGCAGGGTGATCGATTACGAACGCGAGCGCCTGGGCGAAGGCAACACCTCCGATGATTGAGTTCCTGCCCTGGGACAGCCAGTTTTTCGGCCGGCGCATAGGCCGGCTGAGCCGCGCCCCGCAGGCAGCGCCGGAATGGCAAATCATCCTGGAGGAAGCGCGCTCCCAGAGCCTGGACTGCATCTACCTGCTGCTGGATGCAGACGACGCTGCCGGGATCAGATCAGCGCAGTGCGCCGGCTTTCAGATGGTAGATATCCGAATGACACTGGTGCGCGAGCTTCACGGCGAACTCCAGCCCTTCGTTACAATCCCGCCCGGAGCTATCCTGCGCAGAGCCGATGAAAAAGACCTGCCTGCCTTACAGGCCATCGCCCGCCTCAGCCACACGGATACGCGCTTCTTCGCCGATCCCCATTTCGACCCTGCCCGCAGCGCAGAGATGTATGCGGTGTGGATTGCCAAAAGCCTGCCCTCCAAGGCTAGCCTGGAGGATCCATCTGGTGTGGTATGGATTCCAGAAATCGACACCCAGCCCTGCGGTTACCTGACCTGCCGCCTGGAAGATGATCTGGGACAGATCGGTCTGGTGGGGATCACCCAACAAGCGCGCGGACAGGGCCTGGGATTGGCGCTCTTACAAACCGCGCTGGACTGGTTTCAGGCCGCCGGCGCCCGCCGCGTGCAGGTAGTGACCCAGGGGCGCAACCTGCCAGCCCTGCACCTGTACCAGCGCGGCGGCTTCGAGATAGAAAAAGTGCAGCTCTGGTTCCATAAGTGGTTTATCGCTGAGGCGCGCTGATCAATGGCTGTTTACCGCATCCCCTTCAATAAACCTGCCCTGACCGGCAACGAGACCGCTTACATCACCCAGGCAGTCGCCAGCGGGCAGATCTCGGGCGATGGCAGCTTCACCCACCGCTGCCACAGCCTGTTGGAAGCTGAACTGGGGGTGCGCAAGGCTCTGCTGACCACTTCCTGCACGCATGCCCTGGAGATGGCAGCCTTGCTGCTCGACCTGCAGCCTGGCGATGAGGTGATCCTGCCGTCCTTCACTTTTGTCTCCACAGCCAATGCCTTTGCCCTGCGCGGGGCGCGCCCGGTGTTTGCGGACATCCGCCCGGACACCTTGAATATCAACGAAAGCCGGCTGGAGCGCCTGATCACCCCCCGTACGCGGGTGATCTGCGTGGTGCATTATGCCGGGGTGGGCTGTGAAATGGATCAAATCCTGGAGATCGCTGCCCGCCACGGTCTGCCAGTAGTGGAAGACAACGCGCACGGGTTATTTGGCGCTTACCGCGGCCGCCCGCTGGGCAGCCTGGGCAGGCTGGCAACGCAAAGCTTCCACGAGACCAAAAATATCACCTGCGGCGAAGGCGGAGCGCTGTTGATCAATGATCCAGACCTGATCGAGCGGGCGGAGATCATCCGTGAAAAAGGCACCGACCGCAGCCGCTTCTTCCGCGGGCAGGTAGATAAGTACACCTGGGTGGATATCGGCTCCAGCTATCTGCCATCCGAGGTTTTGGCAGCCTTTCTGTATGCGCAGCTTGAAGCGCGCCACACCATCCAGGCGCGCCGCCGGCAGATCTGGGAAACTTACCATGTTGAGCTGGGAGGCTGGGCGGCGCGCAATGATGTGCGCCAGCCGTACGTACCTGAGCACTGCCAGCAGCCATACCACATGTATTACCTGCTGCTTCCCAATCTGGAAAGCCGCACGCGCCTGATCGAAGCCCTCAAAGCACACGGCATGCTGGCTGTCTTTCATTATCTACCCCTGCATCTTTCACGCATGGGCCGCGCCTATGGCGGGCAGCCTGGCGACTGCCCGGTGACTGAAGACCTCAGCGACCGGCTGCTGCGCCTGCCTTTTTATTACAGTCTCTCCCCGGACGAACAGGCTGAAGTCATCGCCGTGATCAGCGAATTTCAGGTATGAGAATCACCAGCCAAAGACTCACCCATCCTTAAGCCTGCACGCCAAAAACCTACTTCAGCCTATGTTAGAATGACGCCGATTGGTCATTTTAAGACACAGGAGGAAATGAACCATGCCCGTACGTAGAGCAGAAGCCGTATGGAACGGCACTTTGAAAGACGGCGCCGGGACGATGAAAACCGGCAGTGGGGCCTTTGAAGGGCCATTTTCATTCGGGACGCGCTTTGAGGAGACCCCCGGAACCAACCCGGAAGAGCTGATCGGGGCTGCCCATGCCGGTTGTTTTTCGATGGCGTTGAGCGGCAGCCTGGAGAAGGCCGGTTTCCCAGCCGAGCGCATCCACACGCAAGCCCAGGTGCATCTGGGCAAAGTGGACGGTAAATCCCGCATCACCCTGATCGAGCTGGAATGCGAGGCAGTTGTGCCAGGTATCTCCGCAGAGCAGTTTGCCGAGCTGGCCGAGGCCACCAAGAGCGGCTGTCCGGTTTCCGCAGCCCTGGCGGCGACGCCCATTGAGTTAAAGGCAACCCTGGTCGGGTAGAGCTGGATAAACTGCCTGGCACAAGCATGGCGTGGGACGGAGACTACCTGTGCCAGAGTGCTTCGCTTCGCTCGCAATGACACCTTATCATGATGTCACTGCGAAGGAAACGCAGCGACTGATGCAATCTGGCGTTTGCATGGCACGAAAACCAGATTGCTTCGCTTTGCTCGCAATGACAGTTCTTGCCTGGCTCGCTAAGCGGGGAACTATATTCCCCTCGAAAGCGTCTGAAAGGGAGCATTAAATCACCTTCCAGACGGAAGACTTTATGAACGATCGCAGTCCAGACAATTTTCTACCTCCCATCCCCCCACCGGATGAAGGCGATACCCAGCCTCATCCGGCTGTTGGCGCGCCGCGCTCAGGGATGGAGGCAACTCAGGCGTTTTCCTCGCCCGGGAAGGCAAACACTCCGTCCCCGGCCGCCCATCAGCCAGCGCCCCGACCCACGCCTGCTTCGCAGGATCGAGGCAGCCTGCCGTCTCAGCCTGGGCCGCGAACTCCAGCAGCGAAACAACCCCTTCGCTGGCAGCAGTGGCTGAGGCGCTACTGGTTGTGGGCGCTCCTGGGCGCCCTGGCTTTCGGCAGCGTGATAGCTATTGGCTTGGCCTCCGGCTACCTCTCGGCGCAGGAGAGCTTGCGCCGCCAGAGCGCTGAGCAGGCCGCCCTGGACGTGGACGAACAGTACAGCCTGGCTGTGGCCGATCTACAGGAAGGTCGCTACCAGGTAGCCCAGCAGCGCTTTGAGTTCATCCTCAAGCAAGATGCCAGTTATCCTGGCGCCGCCGATGGGCTGGCGCAAGCCATCCAGGTGCTGTATGCCACCGCCACGCCCAGCGCCGTGCCGCCCAGCGCGACCCCCACCCCCACGCGCGATCTGCGCCCGGCCCAGGATTTGCTGGCTCAGGCACGCAGCCAGGCGGCTGGCGGGGATTGGGCGGCAGTGATCGAGACACTCAATAATCTACGGCGTGAAGATACCGCTTACCAGGTGGCTCAAGTAGATGGTCTGCTCTATTTCGCCCTGCGCCAGCGTGGGGTGTTAAAAATCCAGAACGAAGCCAATCTGGGCGGCGGCATCTACGATCTGACCCTGGCAGAAGGTTTCGGCCCGCTGGATGCTGAAGCGCTTACCCTGCGACTCTATGCACGCCTGTATCTGATCGGCTCCAGTTTTTGGGAAGTGATGCCTGAGCAGGCGGTGTATTATTTTGGGCAGGTCGCTGCTGGCGCGCCTTACATGCGGGATGCCTCCGGATGGACCGCGGCAGCGCGCTACCAGGCAGCCATCGTACAGTACGGCGACTGGCTGGGAAAAGCCGGGGATTGGTGCGCAGCGCAGGTGCAGTACGAGCTGGCCCTGAGCATGGGCGCGGACGACACCACGCGCCAGAAGGCTGATGAGGCCGCTTTGCTGTGCGCCCCACCCACCGAGACGCCCTCCGCAACGGAGACCGAAACGCCCACGCCGACCATCACGGAGACACCCACCCCAACCGGCTTATTTGACCCCACAGCGACCGGCACAATACCGGTGACGAATACACCCACAGCGACCATCCCCGCAACCACACCACCGGGGGATGTCGCCACGCCTACTTTTACCCCAACACCAACCCTCCCCGGCGTCCCGGAAACCCCTACCGAGACCCCTTCGCCGCCGCCAGCCACGACAGAGGCGCCACCTCCACCGACCACGGAGGAGCCTACGCCAACTGCCCCCAGTGATGAATCCGGTCCTCCAGTGACCGCCGAACCGACACAGGCAGGATAAGCCATGCAAAGCCTGAACAAACTTCGCACAAGCATGCAAAAATATCCGGTACTGCTGCGCCTGGGGATCGGTGGGCTGGTGCTGATGGTGGCGTTAATCGTGGGGCTGCTGGCTTTCACGGGGGCGCGCGCCTTAACCCTGGCGCTCACAAATTCGCTGGGTGGAGCGAACGGTCCGCAGATCAATCAGGTGGATGCCCAGGGAACCCCCCTGGCGCCCGGCGAGCTCCCTGAAGCCGGGGATAACCCCAATGCCCCCAGCAGCCAGCCGGAGCTAACTCCGTGGGATGGCGTCAGCCGGGTGACGGTGCTGCTGATCGGCCTGGATTACCGGGATTGGTCAGCCGGAGCAGACTACTCGCGCTCGGATACGTTGATGCTCCTGACCCTGGACCCGCTCACCAAGACCGCCGGAATTCTCTCCATCCCACGTGATATGTGGGTGGCGATCCCCGGCTTCCAGCATGGCAAGATCAATACCGCTTATTACCTGGGTGAAGCCTATAAGCTCCCCGGCGGTGGGCCTGGTCTGGCAGTAAAGACTGTGGAAGAGTTCCTGGGCGTGCCGATCAACTACTATGCGCAAATCGATTTTGGAGCCTTTGTGCGTTTTATTGACGAGCTGGGCGGGGTCAAGATTAATGTCCCTGAAAAGATCGTCATCGACCTGCTGGGGACTGGCTCGGCAACCAAGAAAACCCTGCAGCCCGGCGTGCAGGTGCTGCCAGGTGAGTGGACGCTGGCTTACGCCCGCAACCGTTATACACAGGGTGGCGATTTTGACCGCGCCTCTCGCCAGCAGCAGGTGATCCTGGCGATCCGTGATCGCATCCTCAGCCTGGATATGCTGCCGCACCTGATCGAGCGCGCCCCGGCCCTGTATAACGAGCTGGCTTCCGGGGTTCACACCAACCTGAGCCTGGATCAGATCATCCGCCTGGCGCTGCTCGCCAAGGATGTACCGGCGGAAGAAATCCAGCAAGGCGTGCTGAATGAAAAATATGCCTTATTCGGCACCTCTCCAGATGGCCTGAGCATCGTGATCCCCTTGCCGGACAAGATCTTCACCCTGCGCGATCAAATCTTCACCACTTCCGGTAGCCTGAGCCCACAAAGCCCCGGCGACATCCAGGCGCGCATGCAGAGCGAAGCCGCCAGCGTGGCGCTCTACAATGGCAGCGGGCGGGATGGCCTGGCAGAGAGCACTGCTGAGATGCTGCGCCAGGCCGGCATGCAGATCGCCCAGGTCAGCTCGGCAGGGCAGGCCTATTCGACCACCACCCTGGTGGACCACTCTGGCAACCCGGCGACACTGCGCTACCTGGCTGGAGTGATGGGTTTGGGTGACGAACCGCGCGTGATCCTGGATTACAATCCCTCCAGCCCGACTGCGGTGGAAGTGTTCCTGGGCAATGACTGGGCGCAGCGCGCTCCCTGAGCTTATCTAAACTTACCCCTTCACGCACCCATAATTCTGACAAATCGGGGATGAATTCCCGCGCCGCCGGGTGACATATGTCCTTGACGCTGCTGCACCGGATGTGCTAAAACTGTTCTGTGAAAACATATCCCTTGTGCCTGATTGGGCTGGAAAACCAGCGCGTGCTGGTCATTGGCGGGGGCAGTGTGGCGGCGCGCAAAACCGCCAGCCTGGTTGAGTCTGGGGCAAAGCCCGTGGTGATCAGCCCTGATCTGCATCCCGAGCTGCATGAGCTTCTGGCAAACGGGGAGATCAGCCATGTGGAGCGCCTTTACCAGCCTGGCGACCTGGCCGGGGCATTCCTGGTAATCTCCGCCACGGACGATGCAGCCGTGAACCAGCAGGTATGGCAGGAAGCCCAGGCCGAGCGCTGCCTGATTAATGTAGTCGATGATCCCCCACGCTGTAATTTTATCCTGCCGGCAGTCGTGCGGCGGGGCGAGGTGACCCTGTCCGTCTCGACGGGTGGGGGCAGCCCGGCCCTGGCGCGTCGCCTGCGCGAGCGCATGGAAATTGAATTCGGACCGGAATATGGCGAGCTGGCCGCGCTGCTGGCGGAAGTCCGCCCGCAGCTCATCGCCAACTACCCACCCCAGGAGCGTCTGGCAGCAGCCTTGCGCCTGGTGGACGGCCCGCTGCTGGACATCCTGCGCCGGGAAAACTATGCCGCCGCCTTGAGTTTTGCGCTGGCTGAATTGGCAGTACAATCAACCCCATGACGGATCACCCCTGTGGAATTGTCTTTCTGGTAGGTGCTGGCCCCGGCGATCCGGGGTTGATCACCTTGCGGGCTGTGGAATGCCTGCGCCAGGCGGATGTGGTGGTCTATGACCGCCTGGCAAACCGCTACCTGTTGAATTATGCCCCGGATGCCGAGTGGATCGATGCCGGGAAAATGCCCGAACATCACAAACTGCCTCAGGAGCGCATCAACCAGGTGCTGGTGGAGTATGCCAGTCAGGGCAAGGTGGTGGTGCGCCTGAAAGGCGGCGATCCATTTGTGTTTGGGCGCGGCGGCGAAGAAGCAGCCGCCCTGGCAGCGGCAGGCATCCCCTTTGAGATCGTACCCGGTATCTCCAGCGCCATCGCTGCGCCGGCTTATGCGGGCATCCCGGTCACCCATCGCGACCTGGCTTGCTCAACCGCTTTCATCACCGGGCACCGCTCCGATGCACAGGCGGATGGGGCGGACGACTGGCGCCGCCTGGCAAACAGCACCGATACCCTGGTGTTCCTGATGGGCATGCATAACCTGCCGCGCATCGTGGAACAGCTCCTGGTGGGTGGGCGCGCCCCCCAAACCCCTGTGGCAATTATCGCCCAGGGCACGCGCCCCAGCCAGCATACCATCACCGGCAGCCTGGCAGATATCGTCGAGCGTGCAGCGACGATCCAACCCCCGGCGGTGATTGTGGTGGGCGAGGTGGTGCGCCTGCGTTCCACGCTGAGATGGTTTGACCGCCCGGAGCAGCGCCCCTTACTGGGCTTGCGCGTGCTCAACCCGCGCAACCTGGCTGGGCGCGGACCAGACCCGCTCAGCGCGCTCTTGCTGGCTGCCGGGGCTGAACCTATTGAGCTGGCAACTTCACGCCTGGCTGCCCTGGACGACCCAGGCGAGCTGGACGCCGCCTTACAGCGACTGGTCGATCCACAGGCGCGACCCGACTGGCTGATCTTCACCAGCGCCAACACCGTGCACTTTACCCTGGAACGCTTCATCGCCCTGGGTTTCGATCTGCGCGCCCTGGCCGGTGTAAAGCTGGCCGTAATCGGTAAAGCCACCGGCGCGGCGCTGCGTGAGTGGCGCCTGAACCCCGATTTTACGGCGGGTAAAGCTACCGCGGCTGGCCTGGCAGCCGAGCTGAGCGCAGCTACCGATCTGCATCACAAACGCCTGCTCGTGCCGCGCTCGTCCGCCGCCCTGCCGGAATTACCTGCCCTGTTGGCGCAGGCCGGCGCGCACGTAGAGACAGTCACTGCGTACACCCTTGAACGGGTGGCGCCCGACCCGTTGGCATTGGAACAATTCCTGGAAGGCCAGATCGATGCGGCGGCATTTCTCAGCCCATCGGCACTCAACAGTCTGGCGGACTGCCTGGCAGAGCAGGGTACATCTCTGCCGCAAGCGCTGGCTGCCTGTTGGGTAGTCTGCATAGGCTCCACCACGGCGGAGGCAGCCCGCAAACTTGGCGTGCGCGTGGATCGCATCGCCAGCACCCCTTCATTGGAGTCCGTCCGAGATGCCTTAAGCGAAGCCAGAAATCCCTTAAGTGGAGAGAAGCATGCCTGAAAAATTGCGCGCTCTGGTCACGGGTGGGACGGGTTTTCTGGGCTCGAATTTAGCCCTGCGTCTGGTTGAACGTGGCTGGAAAGTGCGCATTCTGGAGCGTCCAGGCGCAGACCGGGTGCTGTTGGAAGAAGGCCCTTTTGATTTCATCACCGGCGACGTGCTGGAGCCAGCCAGTTTAGCGCCTGCCATGCAGGATATCGACGTGGTATTCCACACCGCCGGCGTGGTGGACTACTGGCGGCAGGGTGTGGAGCGCATGTACACCGTAAACGTGGAGGGTACGCGCAATGTCATGGCAGCCGCACTGCAGGTAGGCGTGCCGCGGTTGGTACATACCAGCTCCACGGCGGCCATGGGCATTCATCCCAATGTGGTGGTGGACGAAACCTTCCAATTTAATGTCAAACCCGAGAGCTTCGTCTACGGGCATTCCAAATATCAGGCTGAAGAAGTTGTGTATGAGTACCTGGCAAAAGGCCTGCCGGCGGTGATCGTTAACCCCACCACCGTGCTCGGCCCGCGCGATATCCGCAAAGTCTCCAGCGGGATGGTCGTCGAAGTGGTCAAGAATTGCATCCCACCCCTCGTTCCACCTGGCGGGACCAATGTAGTGCCGATCTGTGATGTCGCCCAGGGGCATATTGAAGCTGCCTTGAAAGGTGAAACCGGCGAGCGCTATATCCTGGCAGGCGAAAACATGAACCATGCCCAGCTCTACCAGACGATCGCGGATGTCGTCGGTTGCGGCGGCAAGATCAAAATCATGCCGCGCTGGCAGGTGGCGCTGATTGCCGGGATCACCGATATGGTACAGCCACAGACCAACGGGCCGGTGCCGCTGACCGGCGCCCGGTTACGCCTGGAAGCGCAAACGTTTTATTTCGACGGTTCGAAAGCCCGAGGGCGCTTCAAAATGCCCAACACCCCCCTGCGCACAACCATCGAGCGCACCATTGAGTGGTATGCCGAGATGGGTGAATTTGATGAGCAGCCAGAGGCAAAGGAAGCTGTAGGATGAAAAATTTGCGGGCAGCATTACGACGCTGGACGACTCCTTTCCGCCGCCGCCTGACCTTGCTCTGGCAGCGACGCTGGTCTGATATCAGTCTGCTGGCCAAAATGAGCTTGCTGGTTACGATTGGTGTGGCTGGCCTGATCGCCGTATTTGCGCTGCTGGGCATCAGCACAGCCAGCCAGACCACACGCCAGACCATGCGTGAGCGTGTGATTCTGGCACGCCAGACCGCCAATTCGCTCGACACGGCACTGCAAAATTATCGCACCGCACTGACCCTGCTAGCCAGCCAACCCGCTGTCTACGATCCAAGCACACATCCGGGCGAACGCCAGCAAGCTCTGGCCGATCTGGATAGTTTTGAGCAGGGCATTTACCTGTTGGATGCCTCAGGCCAGCTGCAGGTCTCCAGTCAAAATGCACCCCTCAGCCTGGATTGGCAAACTGTGCCTGCCATTCAATCCACACTGGGCGGTACAAATTTTAGCTCCACGATGGCGATTGAACCAGAATCAGGGCCCGGGTCGCAGGTAACTGCCGCCGCGCCGCTGGCAGTCGTGGCGGTAAGGGTTGAATCTCTCAGCGGGGAGCTGAAGGGGGTGCTGGCTGCGCCTGTGAATCTGAGCCGCCTGCCGCTATTCTCCGGAGAGCGTCCCTTCGAATTGGGCAGTACGGGTACGGTAGATGTGGTCGATGCACATGGACATATCCTGGCCAGCTCGGATCCCACGCGCCTGCTCAGCGAACCCGGGGATGACGATGTGGTGAACAAGCTCTTTGTGGCCGGTCAGCCAGGGGTAGAAACCTGTTTTGGCTGCTCGGTAAACGAGCTGAGTGAATTTACCGACGAAGTCGTCGCCTTTGCTCCCCTGAACGAAGCACCATGGGGTGTGGTCATTCGCCAGAAATCCAGCGAAGTCTTTGCCCTGGTGCGCCGCCTGATGCTGGTGACGGGTGTATTGGCCCTGGTGAGCTTAATCGGGGCTTTTTTCCTGGTAACCGTGACCACCAACAGCGTGATCAGACCCGTCCAGGCATTGACGGAAGCCGCTCAACGCATCGCAAAGGGCGACCTGGACACCCCCATCAATCCTCTGCGGAGCGAGGAGTACACCCGCGATGAGCTGGGTATGCTGGCGCAGAGTTTTTCCGGTATGCGCCGCCAGTTGAACCGCTCGATGAACGAGATTCACAGCCTGAACCAGGACCTGGATGCCCGCGTGCGCGAACGCACCCAGGCTGCTATTGACGCCCAGCTAGAAGCCCAGGCCGCGCGCGATGACCTGCGGGCGATCATTGACGCGCTGAGCGACGAGCTGGTTGTGCTGGACGTGGAGCAGCACACGATCCAGCTTGCCAACCGTACCGCCCAGGAGCACCATGCCGCCCAGGGCGAATTGATCGGCCTGCCTTATTACGAGATCTTCCCCTGTTTACGCCCAGACGCCAGTGAGCCCTGCCAGTGTCCCATCCCGGATGTGCTCAGCAGCGGCGAGGCAGTGCGCACCATCCACCATCATGACGGAGAGAATAACGGGAGCCAAAAGATCCTGGAAATTGTGGCGTCGCCCATGGTTGATGCCGAAGGCAAGATCACGCGGGTGGTAGAGCTGCTGCGCGATGTCACGGAAGAGCACCAGATACGCCAATCGCTGGTGCGGCGCAACCAGCAGCTGGCGATTTTGAATGCCATCTCGACCACCGTGAACCAGTCCCTGGATCTACAAGAACTCTTGAATCACGCCCTGACCGAAGTATTACGCCTGACCGAGGTGGATGTCGGGGCGGTCTTCTTACTGCGCGATGTGCTGGGTACTCTGGAACTGGCTGCCTGCCAGGGTTTATCGCCGGAGGCTGCACGCCTGGCCTCCGAAATGGGGATGTTGGACAGCTCGTGTGGGGGGATAATGGAACGAGGTGAAGTCGTGGTGGTGCCCGATATCACTCATTACCGCGGCAAGCGCGCCCGCTCGCTGAAAAAAGAGCATCTGTCTGCGTTGATGCATGTGCCCCTGACTGCCAAAGGCTCTGCTTTGGGGAGCATGTGCCTGGGGACACGCCAGCCGATGGAGTTTTCACCGGAGGAAGAAGAACTGCTCACTGCCATTGGCAGCCAGATCGCGGTGGCGGTGGAAAATGCCCGCCTGTACGCCGAAGTGCAGCAGAAGGAGCGCATCCGCGGTGAGTTGTTCAAAAAAGCGCTCAGCGCTCAAGAAGATGAGCGCAAACGTATCGCCCGCGAATTACACGATGATACCAGCCAGAATCTGACGGCGATGCTGTTCAATCTGGATGAGACAGCCGACTGCCGGGATATGGTTGAAGTGCGCCAACACCTGGAGCGCCTGCGTGGGCTTACCGAGCACACCCTGGATGGGGTTCATAAACTGATCTTTGACCTGCGCCCCAGCATGCTCGACCACCTGGGACTGGTGCCGGCGCTGCGCGTATATGCCGAGTCGCGCCTGGTTGAGCAAGGCATGCGTGTCGTCGTGGATGAGACTTCAGCCCCTCGCCGCCTGGAAACCGAGATGGAGACGGCTGTGTTTCGCGTTTTACAAGAAGCGATCAACAATATTGCTCGCCATGCGGCTGCCCGCAACGTCTGGATCCAGTTGAGTTACAATCATCAACAATTAACCATCACCGTTGAAGATGACGGTATCGGCTTTGAGCCGAACACAGTCCAGGTCAGCCCAGGAAATCCGCGCGGGCTCGGCCTGATGGGGATGCGTGAGCGCCTGGAACTGCTGGGCGGCGAGCTGGAGATCACCTCCCTGCCCGGCCAGGGTACAGAGCTGCTCATCACGGTGCCCCTGACAGAAAGGAATCCAGAAATTGCCTGAACTACGCGTCTTGATCGTGGATGACCATGCAATCCTGCGCGAGGGCATTCGCTCATTATTGGAGCGGCAAGAGGATATCCGGGTTGTAGGTGAAGCCGGCGACGGGCGGCAGGCGCTGGCACTGGTTGCCGAGCACCAGCCGGATATCGTGCTGATGGATATCAACATGCCGGATATGAACGGCCTGGAAGCCACCCATTTGATCGTTGAACAGTACCCAAAAATCAAAGTGCTGATCCTGACCCAGCACGATAACCATGAATACATCAATTCGCTGCTCCAAGCCGGTGCGGCGGGATATGTGCTCAAGCGCTCGGGTGGGCGCGAGCTGCTCACCGCCATACGCCAGGTACACAGCCAGGGTGCTTACCTGGAAGCCAGCGTGGCGCGCCAGGTTTTGAACCACTACACCAACCCCGAGACCACAGCCAGGAATGGACTGGCGGCACTGACCGAACGTGAATACCAGGTGCTGCAGCTCATCGCCAGGGGCAAAAGCAACAAAGAGATCGCCCACGCGCTGGTGATCAGCCCCAAGACCGTATCTGTACACCGCACAAATATTATGAACAAGCTAAACGTGCAGACCAGCTTCGAGCTGATCCGGTATGTCACCCAGCACCAGCTCCTGGAGTTCGACCACACTTCCAATCTGCCTGAAAATGAACCACCCGGCGTCTGATTATCTCGCCGCCCTGTGGCTCAAACCATCAAAATGCTCAAGGAGAAAAAATGTCTGAAAACAAAGCATTACACGTCGAATTTATCTTGATACCAGCAGGTACGATGATCATGGGCAGCGATCCGGCGCGTGACCATGATGCGCAAACCGATGAGATCCCCGCCCACGCGCTGGACATCACCGATTTTTATATCGCCCGCTACCCGGTGACCAATGCCCAATACAGCAAGTTTGTGGAAGACAGCGGGCATCGCCTACCGCTGTTTTGGAAAGATGGGGTTATGCCGGCCGGGCTGGAAGAACACCCGGTCGTGGGCGTATCCCTGCAGGATGCAGTCGCCTTCTGCACCTGGGCGCGCGGCAAGACCGGCTTGCCCGTACGCCTGCCCACCGAAGCCGAGTGGGAGAAGGCCGCGCGCGGGACGGATGGGCGACTTTATCCGTGGGGGGACCAGTGGGAGAAAGGTCGCTGCAACAGTCGTGAAGCGAAGCTGGGAGCGACCAGCCCGGTGGGGCAGTTCTCTCCCACCGGAGACAGCCCTTACGGGGTGGCAGAAATGGGCGGCAATGTTCAAGAATGGTTGATTTCGATCTTTGGCCCGTATCCGTACGATCCAGCGGATGGGCGCGAAGCGCTGGTGAACGTAGAAGGCGAGATTTCCTCGTTTCCGCGCATCTATGAAACCGGTGGCACGTCGATTGTGCAGTCCATGGAAGCTGCCCTGGGCAAAGCCACGCTGCGCGGCGGTTCGTACCGCCAGGAAAAGAATGAAAGCCGCTGTGCGTACAGGTCGTGGGCGGCTCCCCTGCATCGCAGTGAGGATACCGGATTCCGTTTGTGCTACGAGCCGGTGGAGTAACCGTACGTCCTGGGGGGAGCGCTCCCCTGCATCGCAGCGAGGATACCGGATTCCGTTTGTGTTACAAGCCAGTGGAGTAACCGTACATCCTGGGGGGAGCGCTCCCCTGCATCGCAGCGATGATACGGGATTCCGTTTGTGCTACGAGCTAGTTGAACAGGCTTAATCACTTTCGAAAATAGCAAACCGGTTAAATAAAACAAGGGCGGACTTTCTGGTCTGCCCTTGTTGGGTTTACTCAGCCTGTGAGATCTTCATCGTCCGAGACGTCGATCTCCTTCATTTCGCCGGTCTTGATATAGATCGTGCGCTCGCAAATATTGGTCACCCGGTCGGCCATACGCTCCAGGTTGTGTGCAGCCCACATCAGCAAATTGGCCTGGCTCAACGTGCTCGTATCGCCGGTGATGATATCGATCAAATCCCGGTATATTTTTTCATACAGTGCATCAACCTGATCATCATCCTGGGGGATCCGGCGTGCCGCTTCGGCGTCCTGGGCGATGAATGCGCTCACGGCGCGGTGCAGCATGCTGACCGCGATGTCTGCCATGTGCGGTAGATCAACGATTGGTTTGATATGGGGTTCGTGCCCGATACGCAGGCAGATGCGCGCAATGCCTTTGGCATAATCGCCCATGCGTTCCAGCTCATTAACCACTTCTAACACCGAAGCCACCAGGCGCAAGTCGGTGGCCATGATGGGCTGTTCAGTGGCAATCGTGATCATACACTCGTTCTCCAGGCGAAAACGCCGGGCGTTGATCTCGGCGTCTGCCTGGTAGATTCTGCGGGCAGCGTCCAGGTCGTGCTGTTTTAATGCCTGGATGGCTTCCAGCGTGGCGCTTTCCACCATACTGTCAATCACTAAAATTTCATCCAGCATATGCCGAATTTTACGATCCAGGTTTTGGCGTGTCATCGGCTGTCCCTTTCTGATAATGGTTTCACATTACCCAAATCTTCCCTCGACATAATCCTCTGTTCGTTGATTGACCGGATTCAGAAAGAGGACTTTACCATCTCCATATTCAACCAGCTGCCCCTGCAGGAAAAAAGCTGCCTGGTCCGCCATGCGGGCGGCTTGCTGGACCGAATGGGGCACCAGCACGATGGTATATTGTTTCTTCAGCTCCTGCAGCGATTCCTCCACTTTGCCGGTGGAGATCGGGTCCAGACCAGAAGTAGGCTCATCCAGCAGGATCACCTCGGGCTCCAATGCCAGGCTGCGCGCCAGGCACAGGCGCTGCTGCTGGCCGCCGGAAAGCGCCACAGCCGGTGCATCCAGGCGATCGCGCACTTCCTCCCACAGGGCAGCCTGCTGCAGGCTGGTTTCTACTGCAGCCTCCAGACGGGTCTGGCTGCGGATACCGGCCAGTTTCAGCCCGTAGGTCAGGTTCTCGCGAATGCTCATCGGCAGCACAATCGGGCGGGCAAAGACCATCGCCACCCGCCGGCGCAGGGCGATCACGTCCAATTTGGGATCCAAAATATCGACTGCGCTGCCAGCCTGGTCAAATATCTGTACCTGCCCGGAGATGTGCACCACATCTGCCAGGTCGTTCAGGCGATTCAGCACGCGCAGCAGGGTCGACTTTCCACCACCCGCAGGACCGAACAGAACGGTGATCGAATTGGCCGGGATGTGCAGGCTGACCTGTTTCAGCGACTCCGTGCCATCCGAATAGCCCAGTGAAAGGTCATTGATCTCAAACTTGTTCACGGCAGCCTCGCAGCTTTCACCATTGGCGGCGAGCGCGCGCCCGCGAGCGAATAATGGTAGCCAGGATGTTCAAACCCAGGACCAGCACCAGCAGCACCAAAGCCGTGCCGTACTGGATCTCCACCGGCATACCGGGCACCTGGGTTGAGACGACATACAGGTGATACGGCAGCGCCATGGTGGCATCCAGGGGTGAGGAGGGCAGGGTGGGCAGGTAAAAGGCCGCGCCGGTAAACAGGATCGGGGCTGTCTCACCGGCGGCGCGCTCCAGCCCCAGGATCACCCCGGTCAGGATACCCGGCAGCGACTGAGGCAGCACCACACGCTGGATCGTCTGCCAGCGCGTGGCGCCCAGGGAAATGCTCACCACTCGAAACGACTGCGGCACCGAGCGCAGGGCCTCCTCCGCCGTGCTGATGACCACCGGCAGGGTCATGATCGCCAGGGTGAACGAAGCCGCCAGGATGCTGGTCCCCAGCCGGAAAAAGATCACAAAAATACCCAGCCCAAACAGGCCGTACACAATGGAGGGGATGCCCGCCAGGTTAATGATGGCGATGCGGATGATGCGCGTCCACAGGTTATCCGGCGCATATTCAGACAGGTAAATTGCTGCAGCAATGCCCAGCGGCACGGCGAACAAAGTGGTGAAAAAGGTCAGGTAAACCGTGCCTAAAATGGCGGGGAAGACCCCCCCGGCGCGCATGCCCTGGCTGGGAAATGCGCTCAGGAATTCCCAGGATATGGCTGGCAGGCCCTGCACAAAGATCAGGGCCACGATATAGAAGATCGGAATCACGGTAAACAGCGCCAACAGAGTCAATCCGGCAAAGCCTGCTGTCTGGACGGCGTTGCGCCTGGCAGAACTGGATGGCTGAGAGCGAGGCGTGGGTGCAGGATTTTGCATGGCGCTCATCAGGATAAAATCCTCTCGGCGCGCTTGCGCTGGCGAAAGATCACGGCTGAGGCGATCAGGTTGATCAACAGCGAAATCAAGAACAGGGTAATGCCGATTAAAAATAATACATGATAATGGGTGCTGCCCACGGCTACCTCGCCCATCTCGGCGGCGATGGTTGAAGTCATGGTGCGCGCCGGCTCGAACAGAGCGCTCAGAGACTTCGGAACCACCGGGGCGTTGCCGGTCACCATCATCACGGTCATGGTTTCGCCAATGGCGCGCCCCAGACCCAGCATGATGGCCGTGATCACACCCGAGCGGGCGGCCGGCAGCGTTACACGCCAGATGGTCTGCCAGCGCGTGGCACCCAGCGCCAGGGCAGCATCGCGGTAGGAACGGGGCACTGCATCCAGGGCGTCTTCGGCAACCGAGACAATGGTCGGAATGGAGATGCCGCCTAACAGCAGTGCGCCAGCCAGGGCGGTCAGCCCGGTGGGCAGATCGAGCAGCACGCGTAGATTGGGCGCCAGGACCAGGATGCCGATGAAACCCAACACCACGGAGGGGATACCTGCCATCACCTCCACAAACGGCTTCAGCACCTCGCGCGCCCAGCGCGGGGCAACTTCGGCGATGTAGATGGCGGTCCCCAGCCCGAAGGGAATTGCTACCAGCGCTGAGCCCAGGGTTACAATCAACGAACCACCTAATAGCGGCAATAGACCGAAGAAGTCTTCGATCGGATACCAGCGACTGCTTACCAGGCTGGAAAGGGGAACTTTTTGCAGGGCGGGCAAGCCTTCTTTCATTAAGAAGATGAAAATCACCAGCACAAACAGGATTGCCGAAGCGCCCGAAACGCGAATGGCGCCGGTGATGATGGTCTCTGCCCAGGTTTTCCAGCTATTTTTCGTGACCAAGCAAGCCTCTGTCCTTCAGTACTTACGCACGTGGTTTAAGGTTTTCCCCAGAACTGCGTAACTCCTGTTCTTAATGGCCGATGACCGGCACAAAGCCCAGCTCTCTTACGATTTCTTGAGCAGGGGCTGACAGGATCCAATCCAGGTACGCCTGCTCCGTCTCGGAGGGCGCACCCGCCGTGTACATGTACAGGTCACGTGCTATCGGATAGGTCAGGTCGTTAACCGTTTCCACGGATGGGTAATAATAAATCCCGCCTATGGTCTCGGAAATCGCCAACACCTTCACTTCCGGGGTTACATAACCCAAGCCATCATAGCCTATGGCATTGGGATTGTCGCGCACTTCAGCAGTGATGCCTTCAGAAGAGGGAAGCAGCAGGGTATTGGCCGAAAAGAAGGTTTTATTCTCGGAATCGCCCAGGCGCAAGACCTCTTCCAGGAAGTACACGTGCGTGCCGGAATTTGTCTCACGCGACAGGCGCACAATGGGGCGATCTTCGCCGCCCACCTGGCTCCAATTCACGATCTCCCCGCTGTAAATGGCTGAAATCTGCTGCAAGGTCAGGCGCTCGATCGGATTATGGGGATTAACAATCACTGCGATGGCGTCGCGCGCCACCACGAACTCCAACGGATCGATGCCCTTCGCCTGCATGGCGGCAATCTCCTCCGGCTTGATGGCGCGTGAAGCATTGGCGATATCTACGGTGTTGTTTGCCAGGGCGGTAATGCCCGTGCCGGAGCCGCCTCCGGTCACTGAAATACTGACTTCCGGGCGCACCAGCCGGTAGGCTTCTGCCCAGGCCAGTGCCAGGTTGACGATCGTATCCGAGCCTTTATTCTGGATGGAGGTCACTGCTCCAGATGTCTGGCCGCCGGAAGAATCTGGCGAGGAGGCGCAGCCCAGCAAGGCGAACGCCAGCAGCGCATACAGCAGCCAGGTCAAAGATTTCATACTGGAATTATAGTAGGGTTATGGCCTGTAAACAAGCTTTTGTTTGGAAACAAGCCTGGACTAATTTTGATGACTGGCACTCGATCCAGGCATAATTCGATTAAAATAGTGCCTATGGCGACAGACCCTGCTCCGATCCTGCAAGCCAAAAATCTGGATTTTTTCTATGGCACATTCCAGGCACTGCAGGATATCCAGATGGATATCCTGCCGCAGAAGGTCACCGCCCTGATCGGCCCTTCGGGGTGCGGCAAATCTACCTTCTTACGCTGCCTGAATCGCATGAACGACACCATCCCGACTGCGCGCGTCAGCGGGCAGATCTTACTGGATGGGCAGGATATCTACAACGAGGAGATGGACGTGACCATACTGCGCCAGCGCGTGGGTATGGTCTTTCAGAAGCCCAACCCATTCCCCCAGTCGGTGCTGGACAACGTGGCTTTTGGCCCGCGCGTGCTCGGCATGGCAAAGCAGCGCGGCGAGTTGAACGATATTGTTGAACGCAGCCTGGTGCAGGCTGCGCTGTGGGATGAAGTCAAGGATAAGTTACAGCATGGGGCGCTGGAGCTTTCGCTGGGCCAGCAGCAGCGCCTGTGCATTGCCAGGGTGCTGGCGGTGCAGCCTGACGTCATCTTGATGGACGAACCCGCCTCTGCCCTGGACCCGATCGCTACCGGGCATATTGAGGACCTGATCAGTGATCTGAAACAGCTTTATACGATCGTGATCGTGACCCATAACATGCAGCAGGCGGCACGTGTCTCCGATTTTACCGGCTTCTTCTGGCTGGGGGAGCTGGTGGAATTCTCTGAGACACCCAGGCTCTTTACCACCCCCACCCAGGAGCTGACCGAGACGTATATCACCGGGCGCATGGGCTAATAAAAGGCATAGCTGTGGGCTTGGCCCACAGCTATGCCTTTTATTTCAAGCCAACCTGCGGCTGGCTTTTTACAGGCCAATGGTTAGCTTAGCAGCCCCCCGACCCCCACGGCAACGGCAGCCATAATAAACGTGATGATGCTGGTAAACTGCATGAACAGGATGATCATCACCACATTGCGCTGTTCTTTGCGCAGGTTCAGGAAATACTTATCCAGGAACCATTTGATCGCCCGGTTTATCCGGCCTTCACGCAGCTCGGCGTAATGCTTGATGTTCTTCAACCAGCCAGTCACCACTGTACGCACCTGTCCGGTGAACTCGTCCCCCTCGTTATCGTCCACCTCAAACTGCTCTTCATAAATTACGCGTGTCCCCGTCTGGGTATCCTGCAGGGTCCAGGTGACTTCACTCTTGCGGCGTACATCCAGGCGGTAAGCCAGTTTGCGCAGTGGATTACAGCAGGTGATCACTGTGCGATAGGGCGGGTATTCGGCATTGTTGCGGATGGACATCTGGAAATCACTGCCCTCGCGCGGGTAATTTTCCGAGACGCGATCAATTTGCAATATGCCCCACAGCGGGCTGAGCTGCACCCGGCGCTTGAGATCCACCAGGATGTCATACACTTCCGCGCGCGGCGCACGAATATCTACAAATTCAACCACTTTAGCAAGAGCCATACCGGCACCTATTAGTCATTGGTGAAAAAGATGGCAGTCACATGCCTGCCATTAAGGTCAATTAATTTGTGATGAAAGGGAGTGTTTTAGAACAAGCAGGCAAAATTGTACTGGAGTCAAGTAGATTCTAGCACAAGCTGGACTGAATTGGATAACTCTAATCGGAAATTAAGCTGGCGACCGGTTTAACGCAGGAGCACTCCCGCCAGACCCAACCCGATCACGCTGGCGACAAATGTCAGGAACATCACCACCTGCATTGCCAGCAGGGCCAGGATGATGCGGCGCTGATCGGCGCGCATGCGCAGCAGGTAGCGATCCATCAGCCAGCGCATGACGCGCCCCAGGCGGCTGCGCGGCAGGCCGGCATAGCGGGCAATGCTCACCAGCCAGTCGCTTACCAGTTTCTGGCGCGTCTGGGCGGGGCTGAGCACCGGCAGCTTGAATAATGCATCCTCGGGTTTCATGGGCGGCATCTCAGTTTCGTCCGCTTCGGGCGTTTCAGGAAGGTGGATGATCTCGTGTAGACTCACCATGGCGCCGCCATCTGCAGGCGCCACCATCCACTCGGCGTGATAGCCCGGCCCAGCCCGAGACTCCAGCACCAGGCGGTGGGGAGGCTGGCACTCCTGGACGGCAATCTCCCATAATTCACCTTCGCCAGATTGCTGCGCAGAAACATCAGTGTTTTTGAGCCGCAGGCGGTAGGCGCTGCCCAGGGCGGGGAAGGTTTCATCAACCTCCAGCAGTTCGGCTTCACCCCAATCCGGGGCCAATTGCAAGCGCAAGCGCGGCTGGCTGAGCAAGGCAAAGGTCTCTTCCACCATGAGCGGGATCAGATGCGTGGCAGTGCTCTCACAAGAAATCATCATACTCCATACATCTTATAACACGCCCGGCAAGGCTCTGGCGGGAGGGGTAAGGCTTCATCCGCGCTCACGCCAGCCAGGGCGCTGAAAGCGCTCAGCGGGTTAGCGGTCACATTGCGCTGCTGGAATGCCTGGCAAAACTGCCTGCGTCCTTCCCCTTGCATGGCGGCAGCCAGGCCCTGGCGCACATTCCCGAAGTCAACGCGTTCGGTCGGCTGTGATTCTCCCAGGAAGTAGCGCGGGATCTCGCCATGGGTGCTCAAGCCCAGGTACACGCAGGGCGTTACCTGCCCCAGGTGGTTGATGAAGGCCGTTTCCAGCGGGTTGGCATCGCACATCATTACCTGACCAACCATCTCCAGAGGATAGACATTAAAACGCAGACCACTCTGCTCGGCAGCCTGGCGGGCCTGCTCGACAATGCGCAGGTCGGCGGGCTCGGGGTGGGCGGAAAAGACGCGCTGGGCTTCCTGGTCCGGGGTGGGTGTATAGGTCAGGTTGGTAGCCACGGCTTCATCCGCACCCAGGCGGGCTGCCAGGCGCACAAAATCGGGCAGCTCAGCCAGGTTGGCGCGCGTCATCAGGAAATGCAATTCCAGGGTAGGATATTTCGTCCCCTGAGCCTGCTTCAGCTCCTGCAAAGCGGAAACTCGCTTCGTGATCACTTCAAAGCGCGTATTGCGGCGCAGATTCTGGTGCGTGGTCACGCAGGCGCCGGCCAGTGAGATGGAAAGCAATTCCACCTGCTGGTCGAGCAGGCGCTGGCGGTTGGCTGCCCCCAGCAGCATGCCATTGGTGGTGAAACCGGTGCGGCAGCCACGCCCGTGGGCCAGCTCCAGCATCTCCCATAAGTGGGGGTGCAGCAGCGGCTCGCCCCAGCCCTGCAAATACACCAGGTCGAATTGATCCAGGTGCGGCACAATATGCTGGCGATAAACCTCCAGAGGCAGGTCGCCTGAAATCCACTGCTCGCCCAGGGCTGGCTGGGCGCAGAAGACACACTCCGTATAGCAGCGGCTGGTGACTTCAATCTGCGCTGCCACATACGGGCGCCTGGGCGCCGGCGCGGTTGGATGGTGATTGAAGGGGTTGAGTAACTTGCGCAGCCATTCTGGTTGGTTGATAGGCATGGGTTTGCCTGCAGGCATCAATTCGCTTCGGGCGTGTGCTTGGCGCTAAGGTCCAGACCTTGCAGGTCCAGTTCGGGTTGGTCCAGGCCATACAGGTCTTCAATCCACGCCAGGAAATCTTGATTGTGGCTGCCGCCGGCCTCTTTCAGGGCGCTGATGGGGTCGTGCAGCAGCTTATTTACGATGGCTTGCGCCATGGCTTCCACGGCCTGCTGCTGGGTGGGGGTCAGCCCATACAGGCGGCGCAGGGTGTGGCGCACTTCCGCGGCACAGATGGCATCAGCCTTGTGGCGCAAGGCCTGGATCAGCGGCGCGCTGCGGCGGGCTTCGTGCCAGGCCCAATATTCACCGGCCACCTCAGTGATAATCTGCCCGGCAGCCTGCAGGGTACTGGCTGCCACCGGGTAGCGTTCCTGAGCCAGGCGCTCCAGCCCATTCAGATGGGTGAGGGAGACATTGGGCAAGGAGGCGATGGCAGGATCAGCGTCGCGCGGCACAGCCAGGTCGGCGACCAGCAGCGGTCGTAATGGGCGGGCTTGCATGGCCTGAGCAACCTGCTCAACGTGCAGCACGACATGCGGCGCGCCGGTCGAGCAGATCACAATATCCGCTTCGGTGAGGCTGGCGGGCAGGGCATCGAAATGCACGGCACTGGCGCGCGCCGCGCCCAGCGACTGGGCCAGGCTGGCCGCCCGCTCGTACGTGCGGTTGGCGATCAGCACACAGCGCAAACCGGCGCTCACCAGAGCGCGGGCGGTAATGGCACTGAATTTGCCCGCCCCCACCAGCAGAGCCGTGCGGGCTTCCAGGCTGCCAAACATCTCGTGAGCCAATTCGACCACCACACTGGCTACCGAGCGCACTAACGCGCCGATCTCAGTCTCGGTGCGCACGCGCTTGCCGGCCTGGGCGGCGTAGCGGAAGAGCGCTGAGAGCAGCGGACCACTGGTCTGGCACTGCTGGGCGATCTGCAGGGCGTGCTTCACCTGTCCCAGGATCTCGTGCTCACCTTTGACCAGCGAATCCAACCCAGCGGCGACGGTGCACAGGTGCTGCACAGCTTCCAATCCACAGGCATGGTAGGTCAGGGGTTCGAGCAGGGCTGCGTCCAGCCCGGCCTGGGAGGCCAGAAAATTAAGAGCCACATACTGCCCCTGACAGGCATCAGGGACCGTCAGATACAGCTCGGTGCGGTTGCAGGTGGAGAGAATAACCGCTTCGGGGCGGCTGGTTGGCGCATCATAACCACAGGCAGCGGGGGATGCCAGCGCGACCTGCTCCAGCAAGCCTGCCAGTATTCCCGGTAGACGCTCATCCCACCAAGCCAGGTGCTCGCGTATCTCCAGCGGGGTGGAGTGATGGTTGACCCCAATCATCAGCAGGCTGTCCATCAGTTCAGCACCCCTTCACGCCTTTGCAACGCATAGCGGCGCGCCGCATTTACCAGGCCAGGCGCCCAATCAGGCGCGCCGGCGGCGTGTAAATGGGTATAGGAAGCCAGCACACTGCCCCACACCAGCCCATCCAGGCGCGGTGCACCCGGCACACTGCCGTGCAGCCCGCTGCCGCGTTCCAGCTTGTAGGCGCAAGGAATTTCCGGCAGCTCGGTCAGGCGCGAATGGTGAAATTCATGCCCGCGCAGGCGGCTGCCTACCGGGAAGAAAGGATTGGGGAGGCGCACTTCGGCCTGGACATAGCCGTGCCCCTGGGGTCTGGCGCACAGCTCAACAGCACACGGCAGCACCCCGGCCATCTCGGCGCTGCGACCGTCCCAGTCAATGCGCCTGGAGAGATACATCAATCCACCGCATTCGGCGTAGATGGGCATGCCTGTACCAGCCGCCTGACGCACGGCGTTACGCATGGCGTGGTTGGCCTGCAGCTCATCCAGGAACATCTCCGGGAAACCGCCGCCGATATACACGGCATCGGCATCTGGCAGAGACGCATCACCCAGCGGGCTAAAAAAGACCAGTTCCGCCCCGGCTTGCCGCAAAGCTTCCAGGTTTTCGGGGTAATAGAAGCTGAAGGCGCGGTCGCGCGCCACTGCGATGCGGGGGGCAACCTCTGAGGCTGGCATCGTCTCGGGCTGCACCAGAGAATCAAACTCGAAGGCTGAAGCTGCCGACGCAATGGACAGAATTTTCTCCAGGTCCAGGCAGGTTTCAGCCGCTCGCGCACAGGCTTGCAGGGCAGGGTGCAGGCGGCTGTCCTCGCCCTGTGGCACCAGCCCCAGGTGGCGGTCGGGTATCTCCATCTCGCTAAGGCGCGGGAAGGCGCCCAGCACCGGCAGGCTGCTGTACTGCTCGATGGCCGTACGCAGTTTGGCCTGGTGGCGTCCCTGGGCGACATTGTTCAATACCACCCCGGCAATGGGTGTATCCGGCTCAAAAGTCTGGTAGCCATGCAGCATGGCAGCCACCGAGCGCCCCATACGGGCGGCGTTGACCACCAGCAGGATCGGGGTCTGCAGCAGGCGCGCCAGGGCCGCACTGGAGCCCTGGCCCACATCCGGCTCGTCTGGACCGCCAATGCTACTATCGTACAGGCCGTGATTGGCTTCGATTAAGGCCAGGTCGACGCCCCGGGCGCCATGCCAGAACGCCTGGCGCAGGTTGGTGTCGCCAGGCATAAAAAACGGGTCGAGCGTACGGCAGGGACGACCTGCCGCAGCGCTCAACCAGGAGGGGTCGATATAATCGGGGCCTTTCTTAAATGGCTGGACAACCAGACCGCGCCCGGCGAATGCCGCAGCCAACCCAAGGGACAGCGTGGTCTTACCGCTCCGTCCCTGGGGAGCAGCAATCACCAGGCGGGGAATCGGCCAGGCGGAGAATGCCATCGCTGGCGCTGCCTGCCTTCCAGTTACTGAGCCAGATTACAGCTCAGTAACGGTGATGGCTCCTTCTTCACAGCTTGATTCGCAGCTCAGGCAGCCGATACAGTCGTCCGGGTCACCGGTGAACATGGCGTACTGCTTGCCATTCTCTTCGGTCAACACCATCATCTCATTGGGGCAGTTTTCCACGCAGTCGCCGCAGCCCTGGCATTTTTCCATATCAACCGTTACGATATACATTTGAGTACCTCCGCAAATTTTCTATTTTAAGGTTTAGAAGTTTAATACCATGTCCGATTGCAGCCCTTTGGTGAACAAAAAGCTGCTGCCAACCAGGTTTTCAACCTCATCGATCAATTCATCCGGCACCATGTCGTTCAACTTCAACGACGCGGCGCACACATACAGCTTCACTCCGGCTTTCAGGCAGTCATCCAGGAAACCACGCACAGGCCGCCCACCTTCCTTGGCGCAGATGGTTTCAGCCACACCCTGTTTGAGCAGCATCGAGCCGTTCATCACGAACAGCATGCTGACCTCGGCTTTGTTACGCGAAGCGCTGTTGGCAAAAAAGAACGGCCCCACACAGCGTTCCGGGCTTCCCGGGCCGCTGCTGACCACGATTAGAATTTTCTTTCCGAGCAGTTCAGATGGCATACCTTATTTTTTCTCCCAGATGATGGCAGCCGCAGTCAGCTCGCTCAGGTTCTGGATCTTGACCGGCAGTTTGTAATGACGTTTGATCTCGTCGAGCTGGTCCAGGCAGTTATGGCAGGAGGTGACCACAATCTTGGCGCCCGTGGCAGTGATCTGATCGGCTTTCACTTTGCCGGCTGCGATGCGCTCTTTGGAGAACTCGCTCATGGAGAGCATGCCCCCGCCGCCCCCGCAGCAGAAATTCTCAGCGCCATGGGGGGTCATCTCCACGAAATCAGTGGTCACGTGGCGCAGCACATAGCGCGGCTCATCAATGATGCCGCCCGAGCGGGCCTGGTTGCAGGGATCGTGATAAGTCACGCGCTCGTTATTGACGGATGGGTCCAGTTTGAAGCGTTTCTCTTTGATATACAGAGCCTGCAGCTCGACAAAGCTCATCACGCGGAAGGGATAGCGGTGCCCGACCCAATTCTCGCCCTCCCAGCGCTGGGAGCGATAGCCATGCCCGCATTCCGCCATCACCAGCGTCTCAGCGCCGAGGTGGTTCACTGCGCCTTCCAGGTTGGCGGCAATCTGGCGGGCGGCACTGTCGTCGCCGTTGAACAGGCCATAGTTGGTGGCGTCCCAGCTTTCGGTGCTCAGCGTCCAATCCTCGCTGGCTGCATTAAAGACCTTGGCGGCAGCCTGGATCAGGTAGGGGAAATATTTGACTTCGCGCGGGTTGAAGGTATAGACCACACGCGCGCCCTTTTTGTTGAAGGGGATCTTGACATTGGGATCGTCCAGCTCCGCCTGCAGCTCTTCTTCCATCCACTGCACAGTTTCGACGTAATCCTCTTCGCCAACGCCCATATTATTGCCGTCTTGCAGGTGCACGTTGACCGTGGCCTTCAGACCTTCAGGGGTCATATCGATGGCCGTCAGCATGGCGCGCGCCGTGCGGATGATCTGGCGCGTATCCACGCCCATGGGGCAGTTCAACACACAGCGCCCGCACATGGTGCAGGTGCCAAAGGCTGCCATCATCAACTTGTCGATCATCTCCTGGTCCAGCTCAGCCGCGCCGACCCAGCCCGGGGCAGCTTTGCCCATGGGATCAAAGAGATGCCGGTACACCTTGCGCAGCTGCTCGGCGCGGTAGGCCGGCACATGCTCGGGCTTGGGGTTGGCGACATAATAGTGGCAGGATTCGGCGCACAACCCGCAGCGCACGCAAACTTCCAGGGAGGCTTCCAACTGGCGGTTCAGGCGCTGGCGCAGGACATCCAGCGCCAGAGCAGCTTTTTCATCTGTTAACTGGTAACGCTCATCGCTAAATCGTTGATCCGTCATCACACCCTCACTCGCTGTATTCGCTCTTAGCCTGCCCAATCACGCCCCGGCGGCCAAAACCTGAACCAAAGAAGAACTTGGAATAGAAGAAATATACACAATGGCGTATCTTGCTGATGGGGATGTATGCGCCCATCACACCAGTGACGATATAGAACAGCGGCAGCCAGGCCGGGACCAGCAAGACAATAAAAGCCAGGGTGATGAACAGCGAGGTCAGGAAGACCGAGAAGTAATCATCCGGCAAACTGAGCACGCGCTCATTGGGGCCGCGCAGGCGCATAGCAATGCCGGCAAAGCCAAAGACGGCTCCTGCACCGGTGATCGCCAGGCCAATCCACTTCACCCAGGCGGGAAGCAGGTCCAACCAGGGGCTGGCGAGCAGCACCGCGAAAGCGGTAAAGATACCCACGTGGAACAGGATGCCGCGGATATACGCCACCCAGTGCTCGCGGGTGCTTTCCTTCTCCCAGGGCGCCATGCCCAGGGTGAAAGCATACACCACACCGCGCCGCACGTTCCCGCGCGGGCGCGCCAGGTCCTGTTTGTACGGGCGGTGTAAGATCTCGTTGATGCGGGCCAGAATACCCACCAGGCCGGTAGCCAGGCCAATCAGGGCAAATATGTGGGTGATTTCCAGGAAAGTCATCATAGCCTCTAGTCGTTATTTGATCGAAATGCGCAGGGCGCTGTCGTGGGCCTGTTCCAGGGCGAGGCGGGCTTTGTCAGCGTCCGACCTCTCCAGCATGGCCGCTGCCAGCTCCAGTGAGGCGCGCACCGGGGCGGTGGCATCATTACGCACGCGCGCCGCCAGCGCCATGCCCAGCGCCCGCTCGAAATCTTCATCACTGCCTGTGGCGGCCGCAAGACAGCGCAGGGCAACAGCTTTATCAGCCTCACGCTCAATCTGCTCCAGCACACCGGCAGCAGCAGCCGGGTCGCTCTGGCTCCAGGCGCAGGCGATAGGCGCCAGAACGGAGCTGTCACTCAGGGGATTTTCCTCCTGGTTGGCTCGCTCCCAGGCGCCTGAAACGTCGCCCAAATCGATCAACATCTGCACCTGATAATAGACCAGGCTGGTGCGATCTATAAGTGATGATGCTCCTGTTTTTCGGATGATATCCCGCAGCGCAACATCAGCCAGCACCGGCACGCCTATCGTATAGGCTTTCTCGATATCCTGCAATTCAGAGGCGATGAGCGCCTGCAAATGCGCTTTTTCATAGGGATCAGCTACCTGCTGGCTGGTCTCCCAGGCGGCGTCCGGCTGCCCCAGGCCAAGCTGCGCCAGGGCACGCGCGGCAGGGAAAGCACCGTCAATATCGTCCAGCAGGAAGTCATCGCCGGAACGGGCTGCCAGCTTGCTCAATGCGTAGGCATAGGCGGACCGGGAAAGCTGGGCTTGATCCTGCACCAGCACAGCCTGGGCCGCGTCGTACAACTCTGCTTGTCCGGATGCCAGGGCCAGCTGGCTCAATGAATACACCTGGCGCAATGGATCGGGGATCAGGCTGGCAGCCGCTTTTGCCGCAGCATAGTCGCCCAGCTGGCGGTAGCCCCAGGCGCGCATGGCAGGGTCGTGCAGCTCGGCAATCAAGGAAGCGGCACGGGCAGGGTCAATTTTCGCCCAGACCAGGGCAATGCCGCGCAGGTCATAGTCACGATGGGGCTGCAGTGCGCCAGCAGCGGTCTTCTCAGCCAGCTCCAAGAGCTGGCGGGCTTTTTCAGGATCAGCCTCCAGCCAGGCTTCGGCGGCGGCGCGCAAACCCCAGGCGCGCGAGCGCATGGCGTCCGCTTCGCTGGCGATCAGAGCGGCCTGTTCCTGTGCCTGCACGTCCCCGGCGCTGTAATCTTGAGCGGCGCGCGCGGCGCCCCACACCGCCAGCGACTCCAGGCGGGCTTCTTCTGCCGCGTCCAGCAGCTCATCGAAGGCAGCCTGTGCTTTGAACGGATCGAGGGTTTCCCAGGCGGCGCCCACTTCGCCCAACATCCAGATACGGCTCTGGGCACGTTCAGCGGCGTCAGCGGCGCGCGTGGCTTCATCCAGTCTGGTCTGGCGCTCCGTCTCCAGGTCGGTGGCGGCTGCCACTTCGGCTGCCGGAGTCTGGAAAAGCGGCAAGGCAAAAAAGGCGAAGATCAAGAACAGTACAAGCCCAACACTCCAGCCGCGCAAACCCAGGTGCGCTTGCTTGGAAGCGAAGCGCTGTGCATTTTTGAGCCCCCAGAACAAAGCCACAAAAATGAACAGGCTCACCAGGACGGCAATTACCAGCACCTCCCGGGCAGTGGACAGGCTGCGCAGGGCGTTGAGCTGGGTGTACAGCTTGCCGAGCTGGTAGCGCAAGCTCTGCTGTTCGGAGACCTGCGCCTCCAGGCTGTTGACCGGCAGGTCGGCGATGCGCGCATAGCTTTCCATCTGCCCCCGGACTTTTTCCTCCACTTTGGCGCTCGAGACCCAGAAGGGAAGTTTGGCCTGATTGCGGTCAATGGCCAGCAGCAAGCGATCGGTCAGATAGAGCTCTTCCTGGACTTTTCTCAGCGCCGGGCAAGAGATCGTTTCCAGGCTGTCTGCCGGACCGGCCCAGATGATGGGCTGACCCACCAGCGGGTCATCTGCCGTGTGGCAGCTCAGGCACTGGTTGCCGGCCGGCTCTGGCAGCATGAAAGCGGCCACGTCCTCTGCAGCCGCGGCAGGCTGGCTGCCCCCCAGCAGCACCAGCACCACGCTCAGCCCCAGCAGCAGCGATGGGATCAAAAGAAAAATGCGGGATCGTTTCATAGACAGGCCTCAGGCATGGGTGTCATGCGGGCGATCATGCTTCCCGCCGTTAATAATCCAACGGGTGAGGCGCCAGTAAACCAGGCAGCCACCTAACAAGACAATCATCACCACCGCGCCGCCTGGCCCGGCAGTATCGTAGAATGCAACCCATAGATCAGTCAAGCTCATCATGCACCTCGTCAGGCTTAATCAGCGGCCCCGGGGACAGCCGCCGCAGGAACAGAAGACCCTGCCGCGGCATCCGCTTGCCCGCCTTCAGCCAGCAGTTCTTCCACGCTTTTATCGGCTGTCTCCCAGATGGGGACAATCGGGAACAGGCGGGTGAAGATGGCATACAGCAGGGCCATCCCGGCAAAAAACGAAGCGGTCAGGATTATTTCGGTGTAGGTCGGCATGTAACTGCCCTCGCCCAGATGGTGGAGCAGGCGCGGGAAGATCTCGGTAGGTACGATAACGATGAAACGCTCAATCCACATGCCGATATTGACCAGGATGCTGGCGAAGACCATCCAGCCGATATTATTCTTGCCCTTGAAGACAAACACCAGCAGCGGGACAAAAAACACAAAAATCCACATCAGCCAGAAAAGGGTGGCGTACTCACCGGAAAACTTCGAGTTGATCACGTGCATTTCTTCGGTCATATTGCCGTAGCCGGCAGTCAGATACTCAGCGATCATCATATACAGCCAGCCCAGGGTGAAGGTGATCAACAGCTTGCGCAGCGAGTTGAACAGGCGCAGGGGCAGAACCTTCTCCAGGTTATATGCTTTGCGCAGCAAAGCCAGCACGATCACCACCGCACAGGTGCCGGAAAGGATAGCGCCCAGCAGGAAGAACGGTCCGATCAGGGCAGTGTGCCAGCCGGGCTGCAGGGTCATCCCAAACACCCAGGAGACCACGGTGTGCACTGTAACCACCAGCATGGTCATGAAGATCGCCATACCATCCAATACGCGCTCCAGGCGGTGGAACTGGGCCGGGGTGCCCTGCCAGCCGATCGCCAGAATTTCATACATGCGCTGCTGCCAGCGGGGTATATCCGTGAGCCTATCGCGCATCAGGGCGATATCCGGCAGCAAAGAGAAATACATAAAGAGGATGCTGGACAGGAAATACAGGCCTACCGCCGTAAAGTCCCACAGCAGAGCCGACTGGTAGCGCCCGTAGAACAGGATATTGAGCAGGCGTTCGGGGCGGCCCATATCGGCCAGGATCGCCATCACGCCAAACGGCAGGCTGAACAGGGTGATGGCTTCCGCCGCCCGCGTCAGTGGTGAGCGCCAGGACTGCCCGGCAACGCGCAGGATGGCGGAGATGAAGGTGCCGGAGTGCGCCAGGCCGATGAAAAACACGAAGTTGGTGATATACACACCCCAGTACGTGGGGCGGTTCATGCCGGTGACACCTAGGCCCAGCACCAACTGGCGCACATAAAGCCCCAGACCAACCAGGAAAATTCCTCCCAGGAAGGCCCACAGGAATTTATCCGCCATGCCGATACGCCGGACAGGCTTCAGGATCAAGGCTTCGTTTTGATTGTATGGATGCATAACACCATCCCTATCCTTGCTTCAGGTAGTAAACCTTGGGCTGCGTACCCAGCTCTTCCAGCAAGCGCATGGCGCGCGGGCTGTGCGCCAGCTTGGAGACCAGGCTGTTGGGGTCGTCCAGGTCCCCGAAGTAGCGGGCGTGACCGGTACAGGTCTGCACGCAGGCGGGGATGTAATCGGTGGCAGTGAAGGGGCGTCCTTCAGCCAGGGCCTGCTGCTCGGCTTTGCGGCGGCGCTGGATGCAGAAGGTGCATTTTTCCACCACCCCGGCAGGACGCGGGGCCGTCTCGGTGTCCGGGTTCAGGTGAGCGGTCAGCGGCTCAGGCCAGGTGGGCGCATACCAGTTGAAATAGCGGATCTCATACGGGCAGGCCACGGTGCACATGCGGCAGCCGATGCAGCGCTGGTAGTCCACTTCGACAATCCCTTCTTCATCGAGGAAGGTCGCCTTTACCGGGCAGACCTTGATGCAGGGCGGATTATCGCAGTGCTGGCAGGGGCGCGGCACCAGCGTGGCAGTGACATTGGGGTACTCGCCTTCCAGGAAAGGCAGGACTTCGTTCCACAAGACCGCCCGCCCCATCTCAGCCTGATCGGGGCCAGCCACAGCAGTGTTGTTTTCCATCCGGCAGGCTGCGGTGCAGCTCTGGCAGGCAAAACATTTATCCAGGTCAATCACCATTCCCCAACGGGGCATCGTGAACCTCCTACTATATTCTCCAGACCCTACAGGTTTTAATCGGTTTCCAGCCTGCCGAAGTACATTTCCTTGACAGTTTCCCGGCTCGCAAAGCTTCTGCGGAAACCTGTAGGGTCTACTTGATGCTAAGCCTTGCTAATTTTGACGCGCACCGGGTTGAAAATCGCCTGCCCGGTGAGCGGCTCGGTGGTACTGCGCATCAGGGTATTGGCATTCACCCCGATCTGGCCCAGTTCGCTGTGGCGCCCCCAGGCGACCTGGGTGAAATGCCCCTGCCCCTGCGGCATAAAGACCACATTGGGGTAGATGCCGGGGTACAGGCGCACCTGCGTTTTGAGCTTGCCAAAGGGCGATTCCACCCAGACCTCATCGTGATCATCCAGGCCCAGCTCGGCAGCGGTCTCGGGGTTGATCTCCACCCAGGAGTTCCAACGCACAAAGGTCTGCAGGCCATAGCACTCTTGCAGGGTGGGGATGATGCCCTGCCAGCTGCGCGAGTGCATGAGCAGGCCCTGGCTGATGAGCAGGAAGGGGAACTCCACAGACTGATTGAGATCGCCTTCCAGGGCGGTTGGTGCCTGGAAATGCGGCAGGCACGCCAGGTCCAGCGCCGCCGGGTCTGCGGACAGCTCGGGCCGGGTGGCGCCCAGGATGGCATGTAACTCGCGCGAGTAGAAATCGAAACGCCCATCCTTAGGGGCGGAGAGGCGGTCACGCCCCACTACCTGCTCCCAGGCTTTGCTGCCAGGCGCGGCATTGAAATACACCATCTCGGACCAGTTGCCATTAGCCAGAAATTTGTCCCAATCCAGATCCAGGGCAGACAGGCGTTCGCGCACCAGCATCTGGTAATCGGACCAGGGCAAAGCATCTGCAAGTGGACCTCCCAGGCGTCCTGCCAACAACAGGAGAACGTCACCGGGGTTGGCAGTATCGTGGACCGGTTCAACCACCGGCTGGCGCAAAGTCACACCGGCAAAACCGGTGCCTTCGATGAAATCGTCACCCCAGATCTCTAAGAAAGTGCTGGCCGGCAGGATCAAGTCGGCGTGGGCGGCGCTCTCGTCCAGCGTGGAAGCAAAGCTGACCACGAAAGGCACTTTCAGCAAGGCCTGGCTGACCTCGCCCTGATTGGGGACCTCGTAGACCGGGTTGGCGTTGAGCAAGAACAGGGCGTTGATCGGGTAGGGGTCTTCCGCCAGGATACGGCGGGCAACTTCTTGATAGACCGAGCCTGCCAGGGGTATCTGCGGCGAGCCGGCGCCATCCAATCGCGGCTGGGCGATGCTTTCATTACCCAGCAGATCGGCGTTATAGAGTGGCCACTCGCCCAGGTCGGGGAAGCGCTGTACCAGCACGCCGCCTTTGCCGTCCAGCGAGCCCACCAGCGCGTTCAGGGCGTGGATCGCCATGGCGGTGTACAGGCTGTTGCCGGCGTTCAGCTCGGCGGGCTCAGTGGGCATCACTGCCAGCGCCGGGCGGTTGGTGGCAAATTCACCCGCCAGACGGGCGATCACATCCGTGGTGACACCGGTGATGTCGCTGACGCGCTCCAGCGGGTAGCCTTCCAGCACCAGGCTCTTGAAGCCTTTGTGAGTCTGCCCGTTTTCATCTTCAAAATCGTCAAAACCGAAAGTGAAGTCCTGCAGATACTCAGCGTCGTACAGGCCGGAGTTGATGATCACATTGGCCATGCCCAGCGCCAGGGCGGCATAGGTACCGGGCCGGATGGGCACCCATTCATCGGCTTTGACGCCGGTGAGCGCCATGCGCGGGTGCACGGAGACCAATTTGCCGCGCTGCGGGCGGCCGCGGCGCATGAAAGCCAGCGAGCCCAGATAACCAATGACATGCCGGCTGGATTCGAGCAGGTTGCTGCCAAATGCAACCACGTAATTGGCGTTGTTCAGGTCGTAAACCGGGTAAGCGTTCACCCCCTGCGTAAGCAGCATGGTCAGGCGCGCCAGGCCTTCGCCCAGGCTGTCTTGCGAGATGACATTGGGCGAGCCATAAGCCTGCATGAAGCGCTCCACCAGGCCGCGCATCTGACCGCGCAGCTCGCCGTGCAGGAAGGCCACGCTGTGGGCCTGTCCGGCGGCGCGCAGCTCGCCCAGCTTCCCGGCGACGATCGACAGGGCTTCATCCCAGGAGATCTCCTCCCAATCGCCGCTGCCGCGCTCGCCAAGCTGGCGGCGGGGGTGCTCGATGCGCTCGGGGCTGTAGAGAATTTCCAGGGAAGCCTGAGCGCGCAGGCAGCACACGCCCTGGTTGAGCGGGTGCAGGGGGTTGCCTTCGATCTTGACCGCCTTGCCACCCACCACACGCACATCCAGGCCGCAGCCACACGGGCACAGTCCGCAGGCGGTCTTGACGATCTTCTCCTCGCCCGGTTCAGCAACCAGGCCGGTGTCCAGCCTGGGAATCTGGACCTGTTTCAGGACCAGGGCGGCCGCGCCCAGTGTACCCGTGGCGGCAGCCAGCTTCAGAAATGAGCGCCGGCCCGTGGCAGAGTTTTCTGGGTGTGATTCAAGCTGTTGTTTTTCCATATTTTGAGCCTCTGCCTAATTACCGCCAAAATCCGCGATCCAGCGCTGGACTTCGAGGGAAATACTGGACGAAATCTCGCTTGCAGGCATACCGGTCAAAGGACTGGGTGGGTCGATCGTCTCCGGAACCAGAACGTAATCGGCTTCGTTGACGTCCAGGGTTACCCCCAGGGCATCCAGGGCCGTCACCAGGTCGGGCACCTCGCCGGGCTTACTCTGAGCGACCCAGGCCTGACCGCGCGGGGTACGCACCCCGCCACCCGATGGGCTGGCATGGCAGGTGGCGCAGGGCTCGCCGGTCTGCGAGGAATATTCTGGCAGGGCCAGCACCTGGCGCCCCGGCAAAGCCAGTGCCAGCAGCAGGGCTGCCAGGCACAGGCTGAAAATCAGGATGGGAGCAGGTTTCATTTTCACCTTAAGGTCTCCTATGCCGTCTCACCGACGACCACTTTATCGCCCACAATCTGCACCGGGTAAGCATCCAGCGGCACCGGTGGGGGTCCGGCGGTCACTTCGCCAAACTGGTCAAAGCGCCCGTCATGGCAGGGGCAGTAAAATTCCATACTGCCTTCCTGCCACTCCACCGAACAGCCCAGGTGGGTGCAGATCATGGAGAAGGCTTTGATGCTTTCGGCGGTGCGCAGCACCAGCACGGGCTGTCCCGCATAGGTGATTTGCTTGGTCTGGCCGATTGGCAGCTCGGCGAGCGGGAACTCCACCGGCTGGGCTTCAGCCACGCCGGTTTTCAGCGGGAACAGGCGCGTCTGCAGCAGCGTACCGGCCCAGGCCGCGCCCACGGCAGCAATACCAAACTGGATGAAATTGCGCCGGCTGGTGAACGCAGAAGGTTTTTCTGCAGGTGTGGGGATTATCATTTCAGGCTCGCTCATGGCTGCAGCTCCTTACGGCCGGGTATCCACGATTGGATTTGCGCCAACGTAATTGTGGCAGTTATTGCAGGATACATCCGGCTGATGGCAGTACAGGCAGTCCTCCTGCAGCAGGTCGCCGCGGTTGACCATATCCATATGGTGGGTCTGCCACCACTCCAGCGGGCTGTGATATTCCGGAGCGCCGTATTTCGCCTGGATATAGACTGCCATATCGCCGCTACCCGCCACGACGGGCTTATCCACCGGATGCGGATATAAGAAGATCGCCAGCGCCAGTACCAGTACGATGAGAAATGTCAGGGCAAATTTACGCATGGCAGCTCTCCTAATACTTGAGGGCGTTGGTGAAAAGCTGGAGCACACCGCCCACTTCGACCGGCACATCCCAATATTTCATTGAATCGGGCAGCTGTGCCTTGCAGATGGCGCAGATGGTGGACAGGAAGTTGGCCTGGGTATGCTTGACCGCCAGGGCGCGTGCTTTGCCGCCCGCCATGCGGATCGGCATCAGCTCGTCGGTGAGCAGCCCGCCACCGGCCCCACAGCAGTATGTATTCTCACGGATAGTGTCGCGCGGCATTTCGATGAAATTATTGACGCAGTAACCCAGCACTTCGCGCGGTTCGTCCAGTAACTGCCCGGCGCGGGCGGTATTGCACGGATCGTGGTAAGTCACCACGTAGTGGTCGTTAGCGCTCTTATCCAGCTGCCCCTTGAAGACGCCCTGGCGCAGCAGCTTGACCAACAATTGGTGGATATGGTACGGATAGGGCGGATCGAACATATCCATCGGGCCGTTCAAGGTGGGGGTCAGGATGGCGCCGCGCCAGGCGTGCCCGCACTCGCCCCACAGGATGGTCTTGACGTTGAGCATGCGGGCAGCGTCGATGATGCGCCGGTTGACTTTCTTCAAGTTCTCGTAATTCAGGAACAGACCGAAGTTGCCGCCTTCGTTGCAGTAGGTGCTGGTGGTCCAGCGGATGCCCAGCTTGTAGAAGAGCTTGCCATAGGCGATCATGGTATCCGTGTTGGCAAAGTTATCCGCCGAGGGCGGCACCAGCAGGATATCGGCGCCGTAATCATCCACCGGGAAGCGGATGGGCAATCCCGTTTCTTCCTGGATATCTTCTTCCAGGAACTGGCAGTTGTCGATCCAGGCCGGGGCGGGGATGCCCAGATTGTTGCCGGTATCGTAGACTTTGGCAACCACTTCGGTGACATACTTGGTGGAGACGCCGATGGATGACATGATCTCACGCGCCGCCATGGTGATCTCAGCCGTGTCGATGCCATACGGGCAAAACACCGAGCAGCGCCGGCATTCTGAGCACTGGTAGAAATAGGTGTACCACTGATGCAGCATTTCTTCGTCGAAATCAGCAGCATCGTTCAATCCCGGCACGTTACGCCCGCCGGTGGTGAAGTAGCGCCGGTACACCTTACGCATCAGCTCGGCGCGCGCCACGGGGAAGTTCTGCGGATCGCCGGTGCCCAGGTAAAACTGGCATTTATCAGTGCAGGCGCCGCAGCGCACACAGATATCCATATACACACGCAGGGCCTGGTTTTTATCCAGCAGCTCGGCAAATTTCTCAATTGCCTTATTCTGCCAGTCTGGAACCAGACTGGCGGGTAAATTAATCTTTTCGGTGTCTTTTTCTTTACTCGGCCAGCAGCGCACCCCGCTGGCAATATGCTCGCGCAGCGCAGGCGGGGCCAGGATGCCCTCGATTGCTGGATCTTTGATGATAGGAGTTTCGTCAAACTTGGCCATAGGGGGTCCTATTCAGGGAGTCAGCGCAGGGGTTTATCCCAGGGATTGACATGGCGCTTGCCGGGGGTCTGCACCTGGTATGGAGTGTTACGCGACGGGCTGAGCAGTATCCCGCCAGCGTGGAGCAGCTTGCTGGAGGGGAAATAGATCAGCAGCAGCAGTACCAGGGTGAAGTGGATCACGAACAGGGGATGCTGGGGCGGCATAACCGGATCAAAAGTAAGTAAGCCAAGCACAAACGCCTTGACATCCACCAGATAAACCTTGGCCCAGGTACTGACCAGGATGCCCGTGGTGGCAATCCCACCCATTAAGGCCAGGGCGATATAGTCGGGGATATTGGAGATATACAGCGTGCGCGGTAAGGCCATGCGCCGCCAGAATAAGAACAACGCCGCAGCGCCAAACAAATAACCAAAGAAGAGCGCCACCGGCTCCATATAAAGCACCAGGGAAGGTACTGGATATGTAAAGTAACGCAGGTGACGGAAGAGAATCGCTGCCAGACCGACGTGGAACAGCCAGGCGCCCACCCACAGCCATTTATCCGCCTTGAACAGGTTGGGAAAGAGCGTTACGTCGCCCAGGACGCGCAGCACTGCGCCACCTTCAGTCGTAGGGGCGGGAGTGGTCACTTCAGGCCAGGGCATCGGGGTGCGCAGGTAACCGAACAGTTTACCCAGCATGCCCAGGGCGAAAGCCAGCGCAGCGAAATATGCCAGTCCAATTAGAAAATAAGAGATTAACGACCAGATGACCGTTGAGCTCTCCATTGCAGCTCCTTTGTACAGGGGTAAGCCGATCGGGCAAAATCGCGCAGGTCCAGCTCAGCCTGTACATGCAGAGGAGCGATCATCCCCAGGTGCTTGCATTGCGGGCAGGGGTGCACAGTATCGCACCTGAGGTGTATTCGCTCCTCCCCAAATTTGTATTCCGTTATCCTGCCAGCAGCTGGTTTGGCGTCCAGCTTGCCGGCGGCCCCCTGCAAGATCCAGACTAGACGCATCCGGTCGGTTTGGGCAAGCCGGCAATTTTGCAGGCGCCTTTGGCCGGGCCGCTGGGAAATAAGTCATAAATGGTTTTGAGTGGGTAGCCGGTATCCTTGCACAGCTTGCGGATCATCGGCGCAATACCAAACTGCTGGTAATACTCGCGCAGGTAATTGACCACTTTCCAATGATCCTCGGTCAGCTCGGGCACATCTTCGATCTGGGCGATGGCAAACGCTAAATCTTCGCTCCAGATAGCGGGGTCCTCGAGGAAACCATCTTCATCAACTTCGATCTGCTTACCTAACACATCCATTACGGGCATTTCTACCTCCAGGTTCTGTCATCGCAGGCCAGCGCTCGGTTAAGATGGCTGGCCTGGATGCAGCGATTAATAATTATTGGCTATCTGGCAGCTTGATGAATGTTGCGCCACCATAAGAGGTGAACTCCAGCGTGCCTTCGTTCACCAGCTCGGTGAGCACCTGCTTCACCAGACGGTTTTCCAGGTCCAGGCCCTTGGCTACATCCCGGCTGGTCATCATCTTGCCTTTGGCTTTGAAGAACTCAACAATCATCGTTTTGAGATCTTCCATTGGCAGATCACTCATTGGGGACCTCTCTTACCACTTAAACGTGGGTGTCGAACGGAAGGTGTCGGACGCCAGAGTGAAGTCATCGATGAGTTGGACCTCGAACGGGATACCGGACAGGTCAAAGAAGCGTTCCCAACCGATGCGTTCGATCCATTCGCCCATACGCTCGTGCTTGTTGGCGTGGCTCGCCCATACTTCCACGATATTGCGCACCGCAGTGGTCACTTCGGGCCAGCGCGGGGGATGGTTGGGCAGGAAGGGGATCACCAGGCGTGAGAACTTGGGAGGCGTGCGGGCGCTGGAGATCTTTCCACCCACCCAGATGGAGACACCGTCACCGATTGGGTCGGCGAGCGGCATACCGGGGCACATGGTGTAGCAGTTACCGCAGTACATACAGCGATCTTCATTCACCGTCAGGGATTTGTTCTTCGGGTCTGGGCGAATGGCACCGGTGGGGCAGGCTGCGATCACATTGGGGATCTCACATTTGGCCTGCACGATCTCATGATTGATTTTCGGTGGTTTGCGGTGGATACCCAGAATGGCGATATCTGAGCAGTGCACCGCGCCGCACATATTCAGGCAGCAAGCCAGGGAGATGCGGCAGTAGGCGGGCAGTTTCGTATCGACGAAGTACTCGTGCAGGTCATCCATGACGGCTTTGACGATACCCGAGGCATCCGTGGCGGGGGTGTGGCAGTGGATCCAGCCCTGAGTGTGAACCGGATTGCTGATGGCGTGCCCCGTTCCACCGATGGAATAGCCCTGCGTGCGCAGGTAGGCCATCAATGGCTCAACTTTATCCTTATCGGAAACCAGGAATTCAAGGTTGTGGCGGCTGGTGAAGCGCACGTATCCGTCACAATACAGATCGGCAACGGCGCAAACGTCGCGGATCCAGTCTGTGCTGACCAGGCGCGGTGAGCCCACACGCACGGTAAAGAGCTCAGCGCCTGAATCGGCTACATGGCGCAGCAAGCCCGGCTGCAGGCGCTCGTGGTACTTCCACTGCCCGTAGTTCCGCTCAACGACTGGCGGGAGCAGGTCTTTGTAATTTGGAGGGCCGAAATCCGTTTTCGTTGACATTACTTGACCTCCTCAGGATCCCAGAAGTAATAGGGATTGGCGCGTGGGGCATGGATCATTTGCGGCGAGGGTTGTAAATCTACAGCTTTCAAGAAATTGCGCATCCCCAGGCGGTTGATCAGCTCACCCAGGCGTTCGCGCATCTTGCCATTCTCATCCCACCAGTCCCAAATCTTTTCGAGTAGTTCTTTGAACTCGGTGTAAGGCGGCTCCATCTTCATGAAAGGCACGATCACGTGCGAGAGCATGGCGCCATGCACGATAGGCGCTTTGCCGCCCACCAGGATGGTTGCGCCGCGTTCTTTACCGATGCGCAGGGCTTTGGACATCAGATTCAGGCAGTGCATACAGCGATTGCATTCACTGTCCTCAATGTGCAGAGTCCCGGCGGCTGCGTCATACTGCATGCATTTCGTCGGGCACAGCGCGATCACTTCACCGGTGATATCAAAGCCTTCGGCAGCATACTGCGCTACGGCAGCCTGATCGACCTGAATTTGATCACGCCAGGTGCCAATGATGGCGATATCCGAGCGTGGAACGGCTGCAACACAGTCGTTCGCGCAGCCCGAGATTTTTATTTTTGACTTGTAAGGGAACATGGGGCGGTGGAGCTCGTTCTGGTACTCCATCGTGACATCGTACAGGATATCCAGGGTATCGATACAGGCATACTCGCAGCGACCAGGGCCAACGCAGCAGCTGGGCGTACGCATGTCGCTGCCCGAACCACCCAGGTCAAAGCCAATCTCGGCCAGGTCGTCAAAACAAGGCTGCAAGGCGCTGGTAGGAGCACCCAGCAAGATAATATCGCCGGTGGCACCGTGCATATTGGTGAGACCAGAGCCGTGCTTGTCCCACACATCGCACAGTTGGCGCAATTTTTCAGTGGTATAGAACCAACCGGATGGTTGGTTTACACGAAAGGTATGGAATTCGGCTACGGCCGGGAATTCTTCCGGCAAGTCCGAATAGCGTCCAATTACACCGCCGCCGTAGCCTTTCACACCCACAATCCCGCCATGCTTCCAGTGACCGATGCGGTCTTCGTAGGAGCGTTCAAGCTGGTTGATCAGGTCTCGAGCAGCTTCTTTTTTTTCTGCGGCGCGCTTCATCTCGGTGACGAAGCTCGGCCATGGACCCTGTTCTAGTTCATCAAGCATTGGGGTCTCTGACATGATGGTACACCTCCAAATTTGGAATGGATCGGTAGTGCCAGTCGTTTTCACTGAGGCAGGCAGAGTCTTTGGTCCAAACTCTGCCTGCCAGTTACATACAGGTTTGTACAGGCACAGGGATGTGCAGGCGATCGACCTTCAGGCAGTCCCTGTCTTGCTACCTAGATGGTTCCGATCGGGAAGAGCCAGCCGAAGATCACCCAGGAGACCACCAGGGCCAGCAGGGTGTTGAAGACCGTCACGATCAAGTACACAATGACCGGCGACCAACCCATCTTCTTGAACTCACCCACAGAGAGCTCCAGGCCCATGCAAACGAAAGCCAGGCAGAAGGCCCAGTCTTTCATGCCCATCATGGCATCCATAGCATCACCCTTCTTGATCACGCCGAAGGTGTAGAGCAGGGAGGCAACAATGAAGCCCAGCACGAACTTGGGGAAGCGCTTCCAGATGATCGAGGCGGACGGTTTTTCTTTCTTGCCTTCGACCACGGTGGAGAAATACAGCGCCAACAAGAAGGCCACAATACCGATCAGGGCATTCTGGGTCTGCTTGACGATGGAGGCAATCTTCTGGGCAGTTTCACCATAGATGGTACCTGCGCCTACCACAGCCGCAGTGGTATCGACGTTGCCGCCGAACCATGCACCAGCGACCGGCTCAGGCATATTCATCGCCTGGGCGATCAATGGCGCGATGATCATCAGGGGCAGTGCAGTGACGATGACCAGGGCGGTGACGTAAGTGATTTCTTCTTTCTTGGCCAGCACAGAGCCGGCAGCCGCGATGGCAGCCGAAACACCGCAGATGGAAACAGCGGTGGACATGACCGCGCGCAGGGTGTCGGGCAGGCCAAATTTACCGGCCAGCCACCAGCAGAACATATAGACTGAGGTGACCATGATGACGCCCTGGATGACAGCACCGATGGCCGCGGTGAGGATCACCTGGAAACTGACACTGGCGCCCAGGATCACCAGACCGATCTTCAGGAACAGCTCGGTGCGGAAACCACCTTTGAGTGGTTCGTGCAGCTTGACGGCCTTGAGGATGCCGTTGACGACCAGACCGATCAGGGCCGCCCACAGGGGAAATTCGAGTACTTTGCCGGGGATGCCAAATGGCAGTTCGGCGCCGTAGACCTGGTACTTCGCCCACCGGGCGACGAACGCCAGCACGACGACCAGTGCAAAACCAACCAGGCTCATGGCCAGGCTGTTACCACCGGCAGTTTGGGGAGTATTATTTACTTTAGTGGACATTGCTTCGTTCTCCTAATTTGACCAGGTCTGGCCTAGAATTTTACGAGCGCGGGTGCGATTACGCCGAGAATTGCCAGCGCCATCAGCACAAAAGCGATGATTACGGACAGCCAGTCTTCACTGATATTCATGGCTTGAGCTCCTTAAGCAATTTGAACGGACTTTTAACAATGCTTGCTACGATTGATCAGAACATTTTCTTTTTGCCGGGAGTGGTCGTGTGAGCCACAGCCGGTTGCCAGGGTCGTAATGGTTTTCCTTCACCTCCTGTAAGGGATGGCAGGCAACGCGGTTTGTATTGATCGCGGGGCAGCGCTGTTCCATTCCAATGTAAATGTGCAGATCGATTTTTTACAATGACACCTGTGAGTATTGTAAGGTTTTTCATTAAGCATTGGAATCAGACAACGCTTAACTTCCTTAAGGAAAGTCTTAGATGACTTAAGCCCCCGCCGATTTGCACTGTGAACTGCCTTTGATAGAATTATTTTGGTCGATCTATAAGTTGGCGCAAGCTTTACGACCTGGTGAAAAGGTGACCAGAATATTTGCCCCCCCAAGTATGTAATTTCAAAAATAATCAAAAGCCTGGAGAGCATGCATGAATTCACAAGAGATCCACGCCCTGGCCATTCACGAGGCTGCCCTGCAATATGAGACACATATCGAGCAAGGCCTGACCACTGAACAGGCACAACAACGCCTGGCGCAGTATGGCGCCAACGAGCTGGTGGAGCGCCCGCGTCCGGGCTTTCTCAAATTATTGTTCGACCAGTTCAATAATTTCCTGGTGATTATCCTGATCGTCGCAGCGGTAATCTCGCTGTTTCTGGGTGAAGTGGTGGATGCTGTGGCAATCATGGCTATCGTTGCCCTGAACGCCATTCTGGGTGTGGTCCAGGAATCCAAGGCCGAACAAGCCCTGGCAGCCCTTAAAAAGATGGCCGCCCCCAGCGCCTTCGTGATCCGCGATGGGCACCGCATTTCTATTCCGGCCAAGGAGCTTGCTCCCGGCGATGTTGTCCTGCTGGAGGCGGGTAATTACGTCCCGGCAGACATGCGCTTGCTGGAGACGGTAAACCTTAAAGTGGAGGAGGCTTCCCTAACCGGGGAATCGGTGCCGGTGAACAAAGACGCCCGCATGGTGCTGGACCGCGACATCCCCCTGGGCGATCGCAAAAATACCGCCTTCATGAGCACGCTGATCACCTACGGTCGCGGTACCGGATTGGTGACCGCCACCGGCATGCACACCCAGATCGGCATGATCGCCGAGATGCTGCAATCCTATGAAGAGGAAGACACCCCCTTACAGCAGAAATTGGACCAGCTCGGTAAATTCCTGGGCATCTTCTCCCTGGCGATCTGTGTGGTCATTTTCGTATATGGCGTGATCCGCGATACCAACCCCGGGCAAATCTTCGCCCAGGGATTGAGCGCTTATTTAGCCGAGCACAGCGGTGAGATCGTGGAATTGTTCATGACCGCGGTGAGCCTGGCGATCGCCGCCGTGCCCGAAGGCCTGCCGGCAGTGGTCACCATCTGCCTGGCGCTGGGCATGCAGCGCATGGTGAAACGGCATGCGCTGATCCGCAAGCTGCCCGCCGTGGAGACCCTGGGCTGCGCCACGGTGATCTGCTCCGATAAGACCGGCACCCTGACCCAAAATGAGATGACCGTGGTACAGGGTTGGGCTGGCGGAGAGGAATTCCGCGTATCGGGTGAGGGGTACACCCCCGAAGGTGAATTTAGCAACCTGAGCGGGGGCTCCCTGCAGCCCCTGGCACAAACTGCCAGCAGCATGCTGCTGCATGGGGCGGTACTGTGCAATGACGCCCGCCTGGAAGTCAGCGGGCAGGAAAACGGGCAAACCACCTATCGAATGGTGGGCGACCCGACCGAAGGCGCGCTGGTGGTGGCTGCCGCCAAAGCCGGCCTGACGCGCGAACTGGCCGAAGCGCGCTACCCACGCGTGCTGGAAATTCCCTTCGACTCCGATCGCAAGCGCATGGTCACCTTCCATGCCCTGCCCCAGGATCTGATCAGCGCAACGGCTGTCGCGGCTCCTGACGGTCTGGCCGCGGCGGTGCCTGGCGTGCCTTACCTGACCTTTGTAAAAGGCGCACCGGATATTGTGCTGAACTTCTGTAACGCCTACCGACGGGATGGACAGGTGATCGCGCTGACCGATGAGATGCGCCAGCAAATCCTGGAAGCAAACCGCAAGATGGCTTCCCAGGCGCTGCGCGTGCTGGGCGTGGCTTATCGCCCGCTGTACGAGCTCCCGGCAGCCGAAGAAGCTGCCCAGGTGGAAAATGAGTTGGTCTTTATCGGCCTGCTGGGGATGATCGACCCCGCTCGCCCGGAAGTAAAGGATGCAGTAGCCGTTGCGCATGGGGCAGGGCTCAAGACCGTGATGGTAACCGGCGATTACCGCGATACGGCCATGGCCATCGCCGCTGAGATCGGCATGCTTTCTCCCGGCGGCAAGGTGCTCACCGGCGCCGACCTGGACAAGCTCTCAGAGAGCGAGCTGGCGGACATGGTGGAAGATGTGGATGCTTACGCACGCGTCTCGCCTGCCCACAAGATGAAAATCGTGGAGGCTTTCAAGGCGCGTGGGCACGTGGTGGCGATGACCGGGGACGGCGTGAACGACGCCCCGGCGCTGAAGCGAGCCAATATTGGGGTGGCGATGGGCATCTCCGGCACGGATGTGACCAAAGAGACCGCCGATATGGTGCTGACCGACGACAATTTCGCCAGCATCGTCTCGGCCATCGAGGAAGGGCGCATCATCTTCTCCAATATCCGCAAATTCGTCTTCTACCTGATCTCCTGCAACGTATGCGAGATCCTGGTCATTTTCATCGCCATGCTGGCGGGTCTGCCCATCCCGCTGACGCCCATCCAGTTGTTGTGGCTGAACCTGGTGACGGACGGCGCTCCGGCGCTGGCCCTGGGGCTGGAGAAAGGCGACCCGGATGTGATGAAGCGCCCGCCGCGCCCGCCCAAAGAGCCAGTGATCAATCGCGATATGACCATCGGCACCATCGTTCAGGCGGTGGTCAAAACCGGCTGTGTGCTGGCGGCGTTCCTGTGGGGCTTGAAGGCTTATCCAGGCAATCTGATCGAAGCGCAGACCATCGCCTTCATGACCCTGGCGTCCGCCGAGCTGGTACGGGCGTTCAGCGCCCGTTCCGAGCTGTATTCCATGTTCAAGATTGGCTTGCTGTCCAATAAATGGATGGTTTATGCCGTGTCAGTCTCCTTCATCTTGCTGCTGGTCGTCATCTACACCCCCTTCTTGCAGACCTTCTTCAACACGACTTCACTGCCTGTGCGAGATTGGCTGGTGATCACCCCCATGGTGCTGCTGCCCACCCTGGCTGCCGAAGTCACTAAGTTCTTCCTGCGCCAGCAGGCCTATAACCGCCCGGCGACTGCTTAACTCGCCGAGATCTATGTAGAATGCAAACGGGGTTGTCCAGGTCTGGACAACCCCGTAATGATTTTTTAGACCTTGTCATAAAAAGGCGGGCGTGCTACTTCTTTTGGTCTTTTGCCATTTTCGCCATGGTCTGCACGATACCATACAGCAGCAGCCCGGCGCCGATGAAACCGGCGATCATCGCCGGGATCTGCCAGCGCAGGTCCATATTGGTGAGCAAGAGCAGATCAGCCACGCCCAATAAACCCCAGCCGGCAGCCAGGACCCACTTGCTTTGGAAGGCATTATTGGCGGCAAAGCTAAACAGGATAAACAAGACGCCGATCAATGCCTGTGCCAGCGGATCATCCCACAGGATCATATCCAGCGCCCACAGGATAATGAACAAGACGCCTGCGATGAGCGGCACCAGGGTCAGCGCCAGACCCAGCTTGACCCAATTGGGCTGTGCTGCGGGAGCAGATTTGGGGTGGGATTTGGGCAGCGAGCGTTTGGACATGGTCAGATTCTCCTCGTCGTCCATTTTACTGCATTTAAAGGATCGAAGCAGGTTCGTTCCCGAGACGCGCCGGGGAATTCACCGGATTGAATATAAGAGATTGAAAAGGGGTATGCCAGAAGCGCCTGGATTGAGTACAATGAGCTCGGGAAGGACACCCAGATCATTAAAGACCAGGACCGGGTGCCATGTATGATCATCCCGGTCCAGGTCTTGCCTCCCCCATTTCTGATGCAATCATGTTGGTTAATTGACCCCCTCCCAGTTCACTTATATAAACGCTGAATTAGAGAAATTGTTACAATTAATATGTAAACATCACGTAATATTAATTTTCGGACTTATGTATTGGTTAGATCAATGAATTGGATTCCTAAACCACCCCCACACAGCGTTCCAATGGCCAATCTGCGCCGCTGGCTGGGTGAAAACGACCGGGCCAGCCTGCTGGATTACGCCCGACAGCACAAACGCACGTTGAGCTATCTGACCGCCCTGACCTATGATCCCGATGAACTGATCGCCTGGCGGGCATTGGATGCCTGCGGGCGCGTGGCGCAACAAGCAGCGGCAAGCGGCGACCTGGATTGGGTGCGCAACCACCTGCGTCGCTGTCAGTGGCTGTTGAGCGACGAATCGGGCGGCATCGGCTGGCGGGCGCCTGAGATGATGGGCGAGATCGTGGTGCGCCTGCCAGAAGCGCTGGCGGAGTTTATCCCGCTGGTAACTCTGCTGCTGTTTGAAATGGAAGACGAGGACGCAGTGCGCTTTAAAAATGGACATCTGTGGGCGGTGGGGCGCATCGCCCAGGTGCGCCCACGCCAGGCGGAAGCAGGCCTACCCTGGGCGCTGCTGGCTCTGCAAGACGCCGGCCCACAGACGCGCGGTCTGGGGGTGTGGTGTCTGGCGCAGTTCCCGGCTGAGCTGCGCCCCAAGGAGCTGCAAATCTGCCTGCCCGCCCTGCTCAAAGATCAGGGATTGGTCCAGATTTTCGATGGCGAGAACCTGCTAGAGACCAGTGTAGCAAGGCTGGCAGAAATGCTCAGCGCGCCAAGTACGGGCAATGTAATAAGACCGGATATCGAGTAAAATGCGCACATGCCATCCACCAAGCAGACACCCAGGCTGAAGAAACCAGACCCGAAAACAACCACGCACCACATCACAGTCGATGATCTGGTCGTCGAGGTCCTGCGTAAGAATATCAAGAACCTGAATCTGTCTGTTCGCCCGCCAGATGGCAAGGTGCGTGTCTCAGTGCCGCGGCGCATCTCCGATGCGACCGTGCGCCAGGTGATTTTGGAGCGCATGCAGTGGATCAGAAGCCAGCAAGCCTGGTTTGCCAGCCATGCAGAGCGAGCAACTCTCCACTATATAAGCGGTGAAAAACACGATTATCTGGGCCACACCTACCAGCTGCAGGTGTTGGATGGCACCCGGCGTCCCATAGTAAGCCTGCATGGCGAACGCCTGGAGCTGCATATACCCGGCGGCAGCAGTGAAGCCCTGCGGGCGCAGGCGCTGGAGGCCTGGTATCGCGCCCAGATCAAGCTGCTCATCCCGCCATTGATCGCCCGCTGGGAACCGGTGATGGGTGTACAGGTGGCTGAGTGGGGCGTCAAGCGCATGCGAACCAAGTGGGGTACCTGCAGTATTCGCGCCCGGCGCATCTGGCTGAACCTGGAATTAATCAAGCTGCCGCCTGAATACCTGGAATATGTGGTGGTGCACGAGATGAATCACCTGCTGGAGCGCCTGCATACGCCGCGCTTCAAGGCACTGCTGGACCAGTTTATGCCGGGCTGGCGGGAACTGCGCCGGGGGCTTGAGCAGGCAGTTAAGCAAAACGGCCGGCTGCGAATGGGTTAAAATGGAGACTGGCAGCACTGCCATAACCTGCCAGAAAGGAAAAACCCTATGTGCGGACGATTTACCCTGACGACCAGCCCAGAAGAGCTGCAAACTGCGTTTGATTGGCTAAAAATGCCCCCCAGGGTTGGGGAGCCACGCTACAACATAGCCCCCACCCAGCCTGCGGCAGTGGTGCCCAATGACGGCCTGAACCGCCTGGACTACTTCACCTGGGGGCTGATCCCCTCCTGGGCCAAAGATCCCAGCATCGGCAGCCGCATGATCAACGCGCGCGCCGAGACCCTGGCGGAAAAACCCTCTTTTCGGAATGCCTTTCGCCGGCGGCGCTGCCTGATCCTGGCAGATGGCTTCTACGAGTGGCAGGTCATCCCGGGTCGCAAAGCCAAGCAGCCCATGTACATCACCCTGGCAGACCGGCAGCCCTTCGCGTTTGGCGGTTTGTGGGAGATCTGGAACAGCCCGGAAGGCGACCCGGTGTATTCCTGCACCATCATCACTACCGAGCCCAACGCGCTGATGGCGACCATCCACAACCGCATGCCGCTGATCCTGCCCGAAGAAAGCTATGCGCAATGGCTCGACACGGGCGAGCAGCGCCCTGAGGACCTGCAGCCCCTGCTAAAGCCTTTCCCGGCTGGACAAATGGCTGCCTACCCGGTATCCACCCTTGTAAACAGCCCCGCCAACGACCAACCCAAGCTTGTGGAGCCCCTGCGTGACTGATCCTGCACCCGCGCCAGACAAACCTGCTGCTCCAGGCCCACCGCCAGAAATCCCTGCCCGACAGGCGCCCTGGCGAAAGATCTTCACCCGCCTGGACTTGCCTGGTGGGGATTACGAAGAGCGTTTGGGCGAGGCCTTTAACAATGCCGACCGGCGCTCGGGCGGGGTGCTCAGCATCTTAAGACGGATGCTGGTCAATTTCAGCCGTGTCAACGGCGCAGAAGCCGCGGCTACGATTGCTTATTACGCGCTGTTCTCGCTCTTTCCACTCCTGCTGGCGTTAGCTTCTATCCTGGGCGGGCGCTTGCAGGATCAAGTCTTTTTCAACCAGGTATTGGATTACATTTCTACTTTTATCCCGGTGGCGCGCGCCACTCTGGACGAGCACCTCTTGCGCATGCTGCAAGCCAAAACGGCTTTCGGGATTATCGGTATCCTCACCCTGCTGTGGTCCGGCTCCAGTGCATTCTTTTCACTGGTGCGTAATATCAACCGCGCCTGGGCGCGCGGGCGCTCAATCGCCTTTCTGCGCGGGCGTGCCCTGGCTTTTTCGATCATCGTGCTGCTGTTTGTGCTGCTATTTCTCTCCATCGCTTTGCGCACTTTTCTGGTGGTGATCCAGCAGCTCGACTTTACCTTTAATGGCTACAAGTTAATCGACAGCAGCAGTGTGATCCAGGGGGTGAATATCATCATCAACATTGTTACGGCATTTATGATTTTCTTTGGCCTGTATCGTTTCGTGCCCGATACTGTGGTGCGCAACCGGGAAGCCTTTTGGGCAGCCCTGGCAGCCACCGCAGCCTGGGAGCTGGCGGGGGCGGCCTTCAACTGGTACTTGAGCAGCGGGCTTTCCAACCTGCAGGTGGTGTATGGCTCACTGGCGACTATATTGGTGTTCATGTTGTGGATCTATATCAGCGCCATGGTGCTGCTGCTGGGCGCGCACTTATCGGCGTCGATTGCCCACTACACCCGCCCGCACCCGGACGGGGAAACCGCCAGTGACGAGTACGACATCGATTAAGAAATCTCATTCCCAACAACCCCCCATTTTTTCCAGAACTTTGTAACTTCAATGTGGATCATTTTTGATCCCTAGCGCACGGTTAAGAGTATACCTTATAGGGAAATGAGCTTTTTTATTGAAAAGCACTATGATTATTGACGATTCAAGTCAGTTATGCTATATTGCAGCAGTACCCCCCTCCTTGGGGATATTGTGGTATGGGGAGGCGCGCAATCGATAGCCTGCGCCGGGAACGGGTAGATCCCGGTTCATCCAGCTAAAGAGCGCACGAGAGGCCGCCTCTCGCAGCCGAACCACTACCTTAACCATTTCTAACCAATCTAAAGAGGAGAAAGAAATGAAGCGATATACGTTCTTAGTACTGAGCATTTTGATCGTGGCGAGTATGGTGCTGGCAGCCTGTGCGCCCGCTGCTACCCCGGCACCGACCGAAGCACCCGCCGAACCGGTGGCGACCGAAGCCCCCGCCGAGCCAGTGGAGACGGAAGCCCCCGCTGAGCCAGTGGCGACCGAAGCCCCCACCGAAGAACCGACTGAAGAACCCACTCCAGAACCCGTCATGACTACCCGCAAAGGCGGCTGGCTGGATGAGATCGTAGTTTCAGTCGTTGATTCAGCCTCTGCTGTAACCCAGATCCAGGCAGGTGCGATCGATATCTACGCCGCAGGTCTGTCATCCGACGCTTTGCCTGAGATCGAAGCTGCCGGTCTGGATTACGCCCAGAGCAACGGCCTGTACTACGAGTTGACCTTCAACACCTATGGACCCGTTTTTGATCAGTCCACTGGTAAAGTCAACCCCTTCAATGATGCCAAGGCCCGCGAGGCCCTGAACTGGCTGATCGACCGCGATTATATCAACCGTGAGGTCTATAATGGCGGCGCCCTGCCCAAGTTCTGGTCCATCATCACCAACATGCCCGATTACACCAAGATGGCCGAGACTGTTCGCCGGTTGGAAGCAAAATATGCTTACAATGTCGAGCAGGCTGCCGCCCAGATGGACGAGGTCATGCTGGCAATTGAAGGCGTGACCAAAGAAGACGGCCAGTATATGTTCGATGGCGAGCAGGTCACCCTGATCATGCTGATCCGCTCCGACTCCGACGGCACCCGTGTACCGATTGGTGACTACGTTGCCAACCAGCTCGAGAGCATTGGTTTTGCCGTAGATCGCCAGTACAAGACCTCCTCGGAAGCCTCCCCGATCTGGGTAGGCGGTAACGTTGCTGACGGCCTGTGGCACATCTACACCGGCGCATGGTCGGCCACCATCATCGACCGCGATGAAGGTGACAACTTCGAATTCTTCGACACTCCGCAGTCTGCCTACGGCTTTTCGTCAACCTGGCAGGCCTTTACATCAACCGCCACCGGCACCCCCTATGGCGACCTGGCTGACAGGCTGGCCTACAACAAGTTTGAAAGCCTCGAAGAGCGCGACGCCGCCCTGGCCGAGATGCTCGAGATGGCGCTGACCGAATCGATCCATGTCTGGCTGATCGATGGCAAGAACTTCACCCCCTACCGCGAAGGTGTGGATGTGACCTATGACCTGGCTGCCGGTGTGGACGGCTCCCAGATCTGGCCTTACACCATCCGCCTGTCTGATCAAGAAGGTGGACAGCTCAAATGGGGCGCTCCCGACCTGTTCGTCGATCCCTGGAACCCGATTGCGGGCTCCAACTGGGCCTTCGACCAGGCCATCGGCCGCGCCACATGGGGTCGTGCCTATATGGTTGATCCGCACACTGGCCTGTACCGGCCACTGCGCCTGGAGCGCGCTGAAGTCACCGTCAAGGAAGGTCTGCCGGTTGGCAAGACCCTGGATTGGGTGACCCTCGATTTCGCACCTGAGATCGCCGTCCCCGAAGACGCCATCGTTGACTGGGATGCCGCCAACCAGGCCTTCATCACCGCCGCCGAGAAATTCCCGGATGGCACCACCGCCAATATCAAGAGCGTGGTCTACTATCCCGAAGATCTGTGGGATACCGTCAAATTCCACGATGGCTCCCCCATTGACCTGGGCGATATGATTTACCAGTGGATCCTCGAGCTGGATATGGGTAAGCCCGAGTCGCCAATCTACGACGAAGCTTATGCAGCCAATGCCGAAGCGATCCTGGCCAACTACAAGGGTTTCAAGATCATCTCCGAGAATCCCCTGGTCATCGAGTCTTACTTCGACAACTACCAGACCGATGCTGAGCTAAATATTGACTCAATGTGGCCGGATTATACCTATGGTGAATCCCCATGGCACATTATGGCTGCTGGCGCCCTGGCAGACGCAGCCAGTGAAGTTGCCTTCTCGGCCGACAAAGCCGAAGCCAAGTCCACCGACACCACCACCGTCGAGTGGCTGAGCTTCATCGGCGGCCCCAGCCTCGAGATCCTTGGACGCTATTTCGATCAGGCAATCGCTGACCAATATGTACCTTACGCCAACGCTCTGAGCGCGTACATCACCCCCGAAGAGGCAGTTGCCCGCTACGAGAACGCCAAAGCCTTCTTTGAGACCTATGGCCACTACAACATCGGTTCCGGCCCCTACATCCTGAGTGAAGTCTTCCTCACCGAAAAGGTTGCCACCCTGATCAACTTCCCCGATCATCCCGATCTGGCTGATAGATGGAACCAGTTTGGCGATCCTAAAGTGGCAGAGATCGAAGTTGAAGGTGAAGACAGCGTGGTCCTGGCTGGCGAGTTTGTCTTCGACGTGTTCGTGAACTTCGAAGGTGAAGCCTACCCAGCTGATGAGATCAAAGAAGTCAAGGGCTTGCTGTATGACGCCACCGGTCAAATCGTCCAGGTCATCCCGGGCGAGCTGGTGGAAGATGGTCACTACACCATCACCGTACCTGCGGATGTCGCAGCCAGCATGGAAGCCGGCGCCAGCAAGATCGAAGCCGTCGTAGTGCCCTTCACAGTTGCCATTCCATCCTTCACCGCCTTTGAATTTGTGACCGTCAAGTAGTACTTCGGGTCAAAATTCAGGCGCACTACTCCAACAAGGCAGGGGCAAGGTGGTTATTCTCCTTGCCCCTGCTTAGCAAATAAGAGGAGGTAGATCGCATGGGATCAGCTGTAGAGACTATTGCTACCAAGGTTGAAAAACCTAAATCTGCGACCGTCAGCACCTTATCCCGGGTGTTTAAGTATTCCGGGGTCAGGTTACTTTCGCTTTTTATTACTGTTGTCATCGGCATCTACATGACCATCATGATCGCCAATATGGGCGGTTATGTGGATACCATGATGAAGGCCGAGATCCAGGAACGCGTTACCATGCAGATCGCCATGAATCCGGCTTTCAGGACCATGGATTCAGCCACCAAAAACCAGCTCACCCAGGAAAGAATTCAAAGCGAGGTCGAACGCTTAAACCTGGACCAACCGGTGGTGCTGCGCAGCATTGGCTTTTTGAAGAACGCCCTGACCCTAAACCTGGGCCGCGCCCAGAATATTAGCAGCGACAGCGGCTCGCGCAACGTGCGCGCCATCATCCTGGAGCGCATACCTTACACGCTGCTTTTGATGGGCACCGCCAACTTCATTTTGTTCTTCAGCACCATCTTTATCGCCCTGGCGCTTTCGCGCAAATATGGCAGCTTTATCGATAAATTAGTGATCACACTGTCCCCAACCTCATCGGTGCCGCCCTGGTTTTATGGCATTTTCCTGATCCTGATTTTCGCCGCGGTGTTCAAAATCCTGCCCTTCGGCGGGGTGATCGACGCACCCGTACCCAAAGATTTTTTTGGTCGCAGCATGAGTGTCCTGCGACACTTGATCCTGCCCGCCAGCTCGTTGATCCTGGCCTCGTTCTTTTTGAGCATCTATAACTGGCGTACCTTTTTCCTGATCTATTCCAGTGAAGATTACGTGGAAATGGCCAAAGCTAAAGGTTTGACCTCCCGCGATATTGAGCGGCGCTATATTCTGCGCCCAACCCTGCCCACCATTATTACCTCCTTTGCACTGCTGCTCATTGGCATGTGGACCGGCGCCATCATTACCGAGACTGTTTTCAATTGGCCTGGTCTGGGTCGCATCACCTTCAAGGCGATCGGACTGTACGATACCCCCGTGATTGTGGGTACCACGATCATCTATGCCTATTTGCTGGCTATTACGGTGTTTCTGCTCGATTTCGTTTATGCACTGGTTGACCCGAGGGTCAAAATTGGCAGCGGAGGTACCCCTAAATGAAGAACCTGAGAAATTTCTTGAAAGACATTCTTCAATACCCCTCGGCCATTTTTGGATCCTTGATCGTATTAACCCTGATTGTGTCGGCTATCGTGGTGGTGATCAAAATCCCCTATCAAGAGGCGATCGATACATGGCGCGGCGGTGAGCAGATCTGGGGCAAAAATCCCAGGAACGTGCCTCCCATCTGGGTGAACTGGTTTAGAAAGGATAAGCTGGTGGAGTCCATGGACTTAACCGAGGGGGATGAGGGCGTCACCGTCACCAAAGAAGTCACTGAAGGCGGCACGCCCATCAAAACCATCACCTACGACATCGACTTCCAGTATGATACCTTCCCCCAGGATCTGGTGCTTTACTTCACCTCGCAGTTTGACGAGAAGCAGCCCTTTGTGACCATCAAGTGGATCACTCCTGACCAGCGCGAGATCAAAGTCGGCGGCTTTGCCATCGGCGTGACACACACGTATCCCTTTGTGCAGGATGATAAGCTCAAAAAACGCCTGGATGGTTTAGATCCCGTTATCGGCCTGTTTAATGACCCTGAAGTTGAAGCCCTGACACCTCTGAAGGGCAAGTATCAACTGGTCATTGAAGCCATCACCTTTGAGCCAGAAGCTGACGTGCAGGCCGAGTTTGTGGTGCACGGGCAGGTCTTTGGCTGGTTTGGCACCGACCACCTGCGGCGTGATTTGACCCTGCCCATGTTATGGGGTGCACCCGTCGCCCTGGCGTTTGGATTGCTGGCTGCCGTGGGCACCTCTCTGCTGACCATGATCATCGCTGCCATCGGCACCTGGTATGGGGGGGTGGTGGATGGTCTCATCCAGCGCATCACCGAGATCAACCTTGTATTACCCTTCCTATCCATCTTGATCATGATCGGTACCTTCTATGACCGGAGCATCTGGACCATCCTGGGCGCCACGGTGGCGCTGAGCATCTTCACCGGCGGGATCAAATCCTACCGGGCGATCTTCATGCAGGTCAAGGAATCGACCTATATCGAAGCCGCGCGGGCATATGGCGCCAATGACGGGCGCATTATCTTCAAATACCTGATCCCGCGCATTATCCCGCTGCTCATTCCGGGCCTGGTTTCAGCCGTGCCGGCTTTCGTCTTCCTGGAAGCCTCCCTGGCTTTGCTGGGCCTTGGCGACCCGGTGCTTCCGACGTGGGGTAAAACCATCTTTGAGGCGTATACCAATGCAGCGCTGTACCGGGGCTGGTATTACTGGGTCCTGGAGCCAGCGGCGCTGCTGATGATCACCGGTCTGGGTTTTGCCTCGTTAGGTTTTGCGCTCGACCGCATCTTCAATCCCCGTCTACGGAGCTTATAACCACATGGCTGAAAAAACCTTACTCCGTGCAGAAAATCTCAAACTGTACTTCAAAGCCTCCAAGGGGGTGGTACAGGCAGTAGATGGGGTCGACTTCAGCCTGGCCCCCAATGAAGCTATCGTGATCATTGGCGAATCGGGCTGCGGCAAAACATCCATGGCCAAAGCCTTGCTGCGCCTGCTGCCCCGCAATGTGGATACCTATTCCGGGAGCATCTACCTGGATGGGGAAGACATCATGGCCCTGGATGAGGAAAAATTCCGCCGCGATGTACGCTGGGTCAAAATGGCGATGGTCCCGCAAGCGGCGATGAACTCGCTTAATCCCGTGCTGCGTGTGGGCGACCAGGTTGCCGAACCGATGATGGTGCACCATGGCGTGAGCAAGGAAGCTGCGCTGGATCACGCCAAAACTATGTTCCAACGCGTGGGCGTACCGGTGGATTTTATCAACCGCTATGCTTTCGAACTGAGCGGCGGCATGCGCCAGCGGGTGGCGATAGCCATGTCGCTGGTGGCTGTGCCCGATCTGGTCATCCTGGACGAGCCGACCTCGGCCCTGGACGTGCTGACCCAGGCCAATATCATGAACCTGCTCAAGCGGGTCAAGAAAGAAATCGCCACCAGCTTTATCCTGATCACGCACGATATTTCGACCTCCAGCGAGCTGGCGGATCGAGTTGCAGTGATGTATGCCGGGCAGATTGTGGAAGTCAGCGATAATAATCGCTTTTTCACTCGCCCACTGCACCCGTATTCGGTAGCGCTGATGTCATCTGTTCCCCGGTTGCGCAGTGATGCCGTGCTTGATTTTATCAGCGGACAACCGCCCAGCCTGATTAACCCGCCCACCGGATGCCGCTTTGCGGCGCGCTGTCCCAAGCGTTTTGACAAATGCGCCCAAGAGCCACCCACGGTTACCGTGGACCGGCGCCAGGTGAAATGCTGGTTATATACATGAGGCAGGGAGAATAATTCATGTCCAATACAACACAATTTTCAGAAGTGATCCAGACCGCTCCGGTAGTTGACAAGGATGCCCTGCTTTCAATTCAAGATTTGCACGTGTGGTTTGAACTACGGCGTTTTGGTTTCAGTCATGCTGGTTATGTGCGCGCCGTAGACGGGGTGAGTTTCGATCTCCATAATGGTGAGGCCGTGGCTGTGGTGGGTGAGAGCGGCTGTGGCAAGTCCAGTCTGATGAAGACCATCCTGGGGATCAATATACCCACCAAGGGCGATGTGGTTTACAACGGGAAAGCGCTTACCGGGTTCAACCGCGCTGACATGAAATGGTACCGCTCGCAAGTGGGCTATGTCCAGCAAGATCCTTATGGCGCGCTGCCGCCCTTCATGACCATCCAGAACATCCTCGAAGAGCCGTTGATCATCCATGGTGTCAAAAGTAAACAAGAACGTCTTGACCGCATCTATAAAGCTCTGGAAGAAGTCAAGATGACACCGGTCGATGAATTCCTGCCCAAGTTCCCGCATATGATCAGCGGCGGGCAGCAGCAGCGCATCGTCATTGCGCGGGCGATGATCCTTAACCCCAAGCTGCTCGTGGCGGATGAGCCTGTGTCGATGCTGGATGCCTCCGTGCGGGTGGAGATCCTCAGGCTGCTGCGCGGCTTGCAGGAAAACCACGATCTGGCCGTGATCTATATCACCCATGATCTCTCCACCGTGCGCTACTTCTCGGAGTACATTTTCGTCATGTACGCCGGGGAGATCATCGAGAAGGCGCGCGTGGACGACCTGATCCGCAATCCCAGCCATCCTTATACCCTGGCGCTGCTGGCAGCCACATCCGACCCGGATGCCAAGAATGTGGATGAATTTCAAGAAGTGCCGCCCGGCGAACCGCCCAGCCTGGTCAATCCACCCACAGGCTGCCGTTTCCACCCGCGCTGCAACAGGATGATCCCTGGGGTCTGTGACGTAGATAGACCACCGGAATTTAATATCGAACCTGATCACAAAGTTGCCTGCTGGTTGTTTAAGGATGAGTAGAGTGACCCCACTAAAGATGATGATCCTGGGGGGCTGTTTGTTGGTACTGGGGGTTGTGCTGCCATTTCTGATGGTTACACAAGTCATCGAGCCGACCTTCGCACTCAGCTTTCTTGCACACGGCTCATCTGTAGCAGGAATGATCCTTGGTTTTTACGGTTTAATCAATTACGCAGACACCAGCCGCAATAAGTAAAAGGATCCAAGCATGGTTAGCGGCGACGCATGCGTCGCCGCTACGTGATTAATAGAAGTCCAGCGGATCCGGGCGAGTTTCCTGTATAATCAGCTTATGAGTGCCTTTGAACCAGCTTATGTGAGGCTGTTGGACAGCGGCGAGCTGCAAGTGCGCGCTGACCTGGCGCACGCTGGGCTGACGGAATGCCGCCAGTGCGCCTGGGAATGCAAGACCAACCGCCTGGCCGGTAAAACCGGAGCCTGTAAGACCGGCGTGCTGGCCGAGGTGAGCAGTTACGGCCCGCACCCTGGTGAGGAGCGCCCGCTCAGCGGCTGGAGCGGCTCGGGCACGGTCTTTTTCGCGCGCTGCAATATGCGCTGCCAGTACTGCCAGAACGCCGAGATCAGCCAGCAACAAGCCGGTAAGCCAACCTCACCTGAGGCTCTGGCGGGCATCCTGCTGGAACTGCAGGAGATGGGCTGCCACAATATCAACCTTGTGTCCCCCAGCCATGTGGTGGCGCAGATCCTGGCAGCGGTGCTGATCGCCGCTCAACAGGGCTTACGCCTGCCGCTGGTATTCAACACTGGTGGGTACGACTCATTGGAATCACTGCGCTTGCTGGATGGGGTGATTGATATTTACATGCCCGATATGAAGTACAGCAGCGCAGCCATTGCCAAGGTTTATTCCAAGACCCCCCATTATCCCCAGGTGAACCAGGCAGCGCTGCGCGAGATGCACCGCCAGGTGGGCGACCTGATGCTGGACGAGAACGGCCTGGCGCAGCGCGGTCTGCTGGTGCGCCATCTGGTGCTGCCCAACGACCTGGCAGGCAGCGCTGAGACACTGCGCTTTCTGGCGCAAGAAATTTCCCACAACACGTATCTGAACATCATGGAGCAGTATCGCCCGGCCTTCAACGGTCGCCAATTCCCCAAACTGCGACGCCCGATCACGAGCCAGGAATATTTAAAAGTGGTCGAGATGGCAAAAGCATGTGGCTTATCGCGCCTGGACAGTCAACAACAGCTCTAGTCAGCAGCCTTTCACCCCACCAAGAATCCCAGATTGTTCTCTAATTATTACACTTGAGCTACTTGAGCTGGAAGCGCGCATATGCTTATGGCTGATACTGAGTACCACTCGCTCAGCGCGCCCCGAATAAGACCCGCTCGCGTTCATACAGGCGAATGGCGAGCCAGATCAGCAGGCCCGAGACCAATAAAGTGGCGAATACCGAAATGACAACGTGTGTAGTGTTGATCACTTCGCCGCGCATGAGTTGGTTAATCAGGATCTGCTGTCCAAAGGTGGGGATCAGCATCATCCACAGGGCAGGTTTGACCGGCAGGAAGGCCAGACCCAACCCTGGGAGAGCCGGGATGAGCGGCAGAAAACCAACATAGGTCTGGGCTTCCTTGAAGCTGCGCGTGAAGGTAACAATCACGGTCTGCAGCGCCGAAGCCAGGAGCACCATGGGAAAAGAGATCAAGAATATGCCCAGCAGAGCGTTCACGTTCAGAGCTAATTGAAAGCCCAGGTAGTCTTCGATGGGGAAGACATTGAAGGCCAGCCCGAAGGCGATCAGTGTAACCGCCACCGCCAGCACGGCAAAGGGCAGCGAAGCCAGCAGCTTGCCGATCACGATCTCACGGCGCGGGATGGGATTGATCAGCAAGGGCTCCAGTGAGCCGCGCTCCCGTTCGCCCGCTGTGGCATCGATGATTACGTACATCCCACCGGTGAATACCACCATGACGATGAAATAGGGCATCATATTCAGAAAGATCAGGGACTGGCTTTCGGGGGTGGAGACATCCACCGTTTCCAGAGACAGGGCAGTGATGATGACCGGGTTGATGCCGCGCGCCAGCAAACGCTGTGCGCCGGTCTGTCGGCTGTAGCCGTTGAGCAGGGTGCGGGCGCGCTCCACATTGGACATGGCAGATTGGCGCGAAGTATCCACGTACAGCTCAACGGTCGCCGGGTTTCCACTGGAAAAATCATCCCCGTATCCAGGCGGGATGACCACTACCAGTTCCAGGTCGCCATTGCGTACGGCAGCGGCAGGGTCTGCTGGAGCTGGCTCCAGCACCGCCCCATTTTGCTCCAGGAAGGCTACCAGCCCTGGAGCATGCTCTGCGCCTGCCAGGGGAATTTCCAGGGGCGTCGTATCACCTTCCTTGAATACAGACTTTCCCAGGATCACGATCAGGAGCAGCAAAATTACCGGGCCGATCAGGGTGCTGCCCAGGGCGCTGAACACCGAGCGCCGGTCGCGCAGATTATCCAGGAACTCTTTTTGAAAAACAACCCACATGCGAGAAATGGCGTTCATGCGCGCACCAGTCCTTCCTCCGAGCCTATGGCAGCCACAAAAGCATCCTCCAGGTTGGCCTGCCCGGTATGGCTCAGCAATTCGGCGGGCGTGCCGCTGGCAACCACACGGCCTGCCTGCAAGATGACGATGTTATCGCACAATGCCGATACCTCTTGCATGATATGGCTGGAAAAAAGCACGCACTGGCCTTCATCCTTCAAGCGGCGGATGAAGCTGCGCATGGCGCGCGTGCTCATCACATCCAGGCCGGAAGTAGGCTCATCCAGGAGCACGTTTTTGGGTCCGTGTACCAGCGCCCGTGCAATAGCAACTTTAACGCGCTGCCCGGTGGAAAAGCCTTCCGTGCGCCGCTCGAGGAAATCGTCCATCTCCAGCATAGCAGCCAGGTGATCGATGCGCGCTTCCAGGTCTGCGCCGTGCAAACCGTGCAGCCGCCCATAATAGCGGACATTTTCGCGGGCAGTCAGGCGTGGGTAAAGGCCCTGGCTGTCGGGCAGTGCGCCAATGCTGCGCTGCACCTGCAAAGGCTGGGTAAGCGTGTCGTAACCATCCACCTGGGCCGTGCCGCGGTCCTGGCGGATTATGGTGTAGAGCACGCGCAGGGTGGTGGTTTTGCCAGCGCCGTTGGGGCCCAGCAAGCCGGTGATCTGCCCATCCGGGGCGGTGAAGCTCACCCCTTGCAGGGCTTTGACAGCATCAAATGATTTGTGAAGTTCGGTGACTTGGATCATGATCAGGTCCCTTGCATGGAGACGGCCCTAAGGCTGCGGGCCGCTGAAGGTCAGGAAGAATGGGGAGGGCTGGATCTGTTCCACACAGGTAGTATCCAGGTTTTGTGTGCTCCCACTTTGAATAAATTCGTACGCAATCTGGGGCATACAGCCGCGGATGATCACGTTATGGCCCTGCCCGGCGGCAGTCAGCGCCAGGCTGTTGGGCAGCGTTTCGGCTACTTGTAGCGCATTCTGCGGAGGCGTAACCGGGTCTGCCTCACCGGATAACAGTAAGACCGGGGTATTGCCTGCAGCCGGTTCTTTGAAATCCGCCGGGACCTCACCTTGGGGCCAGATAGCGCACATCGCTTCCAGCTCATCATACTGGATATTCCCCAGGTAAGTCCCCCTGGCAGCCTGTTCGGCGGCTGCGGGATCCATGAAGGGAAAATCTTCTGCGCACAACACACTGAGGTTCATCCCAAAGCTGATCGATTCTGTCAGGTCTTCGGTCACCAGCCGGGATTGGGCAGCCAGCAGATCATAACGCTCCTCAGTGGCGGAGGTATGGACCAGCAGGGGTAATAAGGCGGCCGTTTCGGGGGTGTAGCTGAGCAGGCGCGCGGTGGCAGCCAGCTCGGGCGCGGTAAACGGCTCGGTTTCCTGGGCGCCGCTCACCGGGTGGGTGAAATTGACCGTCTGGGGGCCTTCTTCCAACCCGGTCATAAGCTGTTGAAATTTGCCGGGCAGGTCTGGGAAAGTCTGACTGCAAGCCGCATCCGCTTCACAGCGCTCAAAGAGCAAATCCAGGGCGCGCTGGGCATCCTGGGCGACTTCCAGCCCAAGCGCTTCATCCTGGGGCACGACGCCATCCAGGATGACCGTGCGCACGCGCTCGGGGTACATTTTCAGATAGGTGAGCGCAGCACGTGTGCCGTAGGATAATCCATACAGGTTGATTTTTTCGTATCCCAGGGCCTGGCGCACAGCATCCAGGTCCTGCATGGCCAGCGGGGTCGTATACAAGGCCGGGTCAGCGTCCAGGTTGGTCAGGCAGGCGCGCAGCCACTCTTCCATTGCAGCCCGATCCACAGCTTCATCCCCGGTCGCTTCAGGACCGTCCGGGCAATCCAGCGGATTGGATTGACCCGTGCCGCGCTGGTCCACCAGGACGATGGTCCTTTTCTGGCGGATGCGCTCAAAAGAGCCAGCCAGTGTCACGAAACTTTCCGTTGCCGCCTGCCCGGGCCCACCGGTGAGGAAGAACAGTGGGTCGGGTTCGGGGCTGCGGCTGATTGATGGCAGGACGGCGACATTAAGGTCGATGGTCCGCCCGGAGGCCGCCTGGCGGTCTTCGTAGACTGCCAACTTACCACACCGGGCCTGGACGGGAATCGAGACGCCGGGATAGGAAAGCTGGCAATCCTCCAACGCCAGAGAAACGATGCCGGCAGCGTCCGGTGGGCTGGATTGTGCGGTGCAGGCAGCCAGGAACAGAGCCAGGATGACCAGGCTCAGCGCAGGCAAAACACGCCTGGGTAGAATTGGGTAGTTCATAAGGGAAACTCCGGAAGAAAGATGAACCGTTGGATTGTTTAGGTAATGCTGGAAAATTATAACCGGAATTGGAAATGGGGGAATCGGATTATTGGATCAATTCATCTGAATTAGAATAGTGTGTAGGGGCGGATGGCGTCCATTCTGGTCAGACCAAATGGGCGCGTGCCACGCGCCCCTACCAGCCATGTTTTTGTAGGGGCGGATGGCATCCGCCCTCATCAGACCATTTGGGCGCGTGCCACGCGCCCCTACCAGCCATGTTTTTGTTGGGGCGGATGGCATCCGCCCTCATCAGACCATTTGGGCGCGTGCCACGCGCCCCTACCAGCCATGTTTTTGTAGGGGCGGATGGCGTCCGCCCCGGTTAGAGCACATGAGAGTATGCCATGCACCCAAGAGGATCAATCGAGAATCGATATGAAATACGATCCCAATCTCCATCACCGCCGGTCAATACGCCTGAAAGGGTATGATTACACTCAGCCAGGAGCTTATTTCGTTACTATCGTCTCGGTTCAAGGGAAAAATTTATTTGGAGAAGTGATCGATGAGGAGATGAGTTTATCGCCGTTAGGAGAGATCATTCGAATTGAATGGCTGCGTTCAATCGGAATCCGCGAAGAAATTCTATTACACGAAGATGAATTTGTAATCATGCCCAATCACATTCACGGCATTGTGTGGATCGTAACAGTAGGGTTAGACGGAGTCCACCCAACTAGAGGAGACTTGGCAACCAACCCTCTCCGATCCAAGCAATCCAGGTCATTGGGAGGATATATTGCTGGTTTTAAAGCCTCTGTCACCAGTCGTGCCAGACGCGAATTGGACATAACCAATATCTGGCAGCGCAACTATTATGAACACATTATCCGTAATGAAGACGAACTCCAGAAAATATGGGATTATATTGACAGTAATCCGCGGAAGTGGTTTGAAGACCGGTACAATCCCTCCAAACTCTAGATCAATTATCCTGTTGAGAGGTTGGGACATTCGGCGTCCGCCCTGATCAGACCAAAAGAAGAGGGCGCATGCCATGCGCCTCTACCATTCATGTTTTCGTAGGGGCTTGTCGTGACCTTCGTGTCCTTTCGAGCCGTTCGCGATCCAACGTGCCTTTCGCGTTCTACCGACCTTACTTGACATTCTCCTCATCAATGATAAACTATCTCTCATGATGGACACCTGCACTGTACTCTCCCCTACCCCGGTCCCTAGCACGCGCCGGCTGCGGCGCGCCTTCGGCTGTCCGGGGAGCAGGATGTAAATCCCAACTTTAATTAATCACTGCGACCCTCTGCCAGCCAGCCTGCCAGAGGGCCGTTTTATTCTTGCAGACCCGCGTGGTTTGCATATTCAGGAGTAAAAGCTATGCGAATGAGCCGCCTTTTCAGCCAGACCCTGCGCGAAGCACCCTCCGAAGCGGAGATCCCCAGCCACCAGCTTCTGCTGCGCGCCGGGTTTATCCGCCAGCTTGCGGCGGGCATCTTCTCTTACCTGCCGCTGGCCCGCAGAACCCTGAACAAGATCGAAAATATCATGCGCGCGGAGATGAATGCCATCGGCGGGCAGGAATTGACCATGCCGGTGGTGCAGCCGGCAGATATCTGGAAAGAAACCAAGCGTTGGTACAAGATTGACGCCGAGCTGGGTCGCTTCAAGGACCGCAACGGACGCGACATGGCCCTGGCAATGACCCATGAAGAGGTCGTTGGTGACCTGGTGCGGCGGGAGATCCGCTCTTACCGCCAGCTCCCGGCGCTGATCTACCACCTGCAGACCAAGTTCCGCGACGACCCGCGCCCGCGCGCCGGGTTAATCCGGGTGCGCGAGTTCACCATGAAGGACAGCTACAGCCTGGACGCCGACTGGGAAGGGCTGGATAAACAGTACCGCGCCCACTACCAGGCATATTTCAACATCTTCAATCGCTGTGGGCTGCCCGCCATCGCCGTCAAATCGGATGTAGGCATGATGGGCGGCAAAATGGCGCATGAATACATGTACCTGACGCCCTACGGCGAGGATACCCTGCTGCTGTGCGATGCGTGCGGCTATTCGGCCAACCGCCAGATTGCGCGCATCCGCAAGCCAGCCCCCGCCCCGGCAGAGCCACTGCCGGTGGAGAAAGTCCCCACACCGGACTGCAAAACCATTGCCGAGGTAGCCAGCTTCCTGGGCGTGCCCACCTCGCAGACAGCTAAAGCGGTCTTTATGATGGCGACCATCCCCAGCGGCGAGAAGAGCGAGCAGCGCTTTGTGTTCGCTGTGATCCGCGGCGACATGGAAGTGAACGAGACAAAATTGAGTAACGCGGTTAAAGCCAAAGAATTGCGCCCGGCGACCGAAGACGAGATCCGCGCCGTGGGAGCCGAGCCAGGCTATGCCTCACCGGTCGGATTGAAGGGCGCCCTGGTGGTGGTGGACGACCTGGTGACCCAATCCCCGAACCTGGTTGCAGGCGCCAATGAGGCCGGCTACCACCTGAAGAACGTCAATTATGGGCGCGACTTCACCGCCCAGATCGTCACCGACCTGGCGGCTGCCCAGGAGGGCGATGCCTGCCCGCAGTGCGGCGCGCCTCTGCGCACCGTGCGCGGCGTGGAAGTGGGCAATATTTTTCAGTTGGGCACGTTCTATTCGGACCCCATGGGCTGCACCTACCTGGATAAGGACGGGCAAATCAAGCCGGTGATTATGGGCTCATATGGCATCGGCTCCGGGCGCCTGATGGCGTGCATTGCCGAGGAATATCACGACGATAACGGCCTGATCTGGCCGGTCAGTGTCGCCCCATATGCCGTACATCTGGTAGTCCTGCCGGGCAAGGGCGAGGGTGAAGAGGTCACCGCCCAGGCCGACCAGCTTTACGCCGAATTGCAGGCAGCCGGGATCGAAGTGCTGTACGATGATCGCTCCGAAAGCCCGGGCGTCAAATTTATGGATGCCGATCTACTGGGCATGCCTATCCGCCTGACGGTCAGCGAGCGCGCCCGCAAGGCCGGCGGCGTGGAATTCAAGCGCCGCGACCAGGTTGAAAAAAGCATCCTCCCGCTGGCAGAAGTGATCCAGTCTGTCCAGGCAGAGATCGCCGGTTTACAATCCGCCCTGGATGCCAGATTGGTCGAGGCTACTTTCGAAGGCGAATAAACCTGAACTGCAATCATATCAAGGAGAATTCATCATGACACTTCCCACACCCGAACAGCTGGCCTACTATACAGAGCCGGGCCCTCTAACCGAGCTGGGTGTGTATGCGCCACTGTTAAAACCGCTGCCTCGCTGGGTGCCCGAGCGCATGGCCAAACTGCAGGGGCTCATGCTGCACATCTTTTGGGCTGAAGGCTACGGGGTGACTCCCTCCGAGGAGCGCCAGGGCGAGCTGAATCTACGCAGCGTACAGCAGAAGATTAAACGTATCCTGGAACTGGATGATCAGCCCCTGAACATCGTGCGCCAGGCAGACAAGCGCCTGCTGGGTAACTGCCGCGATTATTCCACCATGCTGGTGGCTTTCCTGCGCCAGCTTGGGCTGCCAGCCCGGGCGCGCTGCGGGTTCGCCACCTATTTTGTCCCCAACCATTTTGAAGATCACTGGGTGGTGGAGTATTGGGATCAAGACAACCAGCGCTGGGTGATGGTGGATGGGCAGATCGATGCCTACCAGCGCCAGATGCTGGAGATTAAATGGGAACCCTTTGATGTACCCGCCGGGCAATTTCTAAGCGGCGGCCAGGCCTGGCTCACCTGCCGGGCAGGCGAGGCCAACCCGGATGATTTTGGCATCTTTGAGTTCAAGGGCCTTGATTTCGTGCGCGGCAACCTGCTGCGCGATGTCCTGGCGCTGAATAAAGTCGAGCCGCTGCCGTGGGATTTCTGGGGCTATCTCAACACTCCGCTGGAACAGGCCAGTGAAGCCGACCTGGCGTTCTTTGACCAGATGGCAACCCTTACTCTGGAACCCACTGCAAATTTCGACGCCCTGCGCGACCTGTATGAGAATGATCCCCTGGTGCACCATCCTGTCGAATGGGAGACCAGCAGCGAGAGCAGCCAGGACTGATACCCTGCATCTGAAGGAGTAAGCCACATGTGTCGCAGCATCCAGACCTTACGCCGGGTTGAGCCGGCCCCAACACAGGCAGAGATCCAGGCGGCAGCTTTGCAGTATGTGCGCAAGATCAGCGGCTACCGCAAGCCCTCCCGCGCCAACCAGGCTGCGTTCGAGCGCGCTGTCCAGCAGGTGGCTGAAGCCACCCAGGCTCTCCTGGAAGGGCTTGTGAGCAAAGAAGGATCCGCATGAAGTTGATCCAGGATTTACTGCACCTGGCCCCGGATGGGGTTGTGCAGGAAGTGTGCATTGGCCTGCACTGGACAGCTGTGAGTGTGCTGGTGGATGGCGCGCTGCGCTGCGGACTGGCTTCCAGCCTGCATGGCACGCACCACCACGACGGAGCGGATGTCCCCCAGGCCGGAGAGCTGCATAAGCTGCGTGGTTTGGAGCTGGCGGCGTTAGCCGATTCCCCCAACCAGCCCACCCTGTGCTCGGTGGGGTTGGCAGCGCTCAATGCCCTGCTCCCATACCCGGCCCTGGATACACCCGACCTGAACGCGGAGGAGATGATCGCCCGCCTGGGAGCCGGCAAGCGTGTAGCGCTGGTGGGGCATTTCCCATTTGTTGAGCATCTGCGTCCCCGCGTCGGCGAGCTGCATGTCCTGGAGCTGAACCCGCGCCCCGGCGATCTACCTGTCGAAGCCGCGCCCCAGGTTCTGGGAGGCGCACAGGTAGCCGCCATCACCGGCATGACCATCTTGAACCACACCTTTGAGCAGTTACAGACCCTGGTCGCGCCAGGGGCCGTTGTACTGGTGTTGGGCCCCAGCACCCCGCTTCACCCGCGCTTGTTCGATGAGGGAATTGGCGTGCTCTCCGGGTCAATCGTGACCGATGTGGAGGCAGTCATGCGCCTGGTTTCGCAAGGCGCCAATTTCCGCCAGATCCACCGCCGTGGGGTGCGCCTGGTGAACCTGGTGCGCCCGGATCTGGCGCCCCTGTTTCAATAAACCTCCAGAAGCAATTTCAAGAATAGATAAAGAGTGGTGTTTTTCGGCAGCACAGCCGCCGAAAAACACCACATTCTAGTTATCGAGATAAATTCCTGGCAAATTTATGGATACGGCGGTGGATATGGTTCTTCGGTTGCCGTAGGGCGGGGGGTATTGGTCGGTGGCAAAGTTGGAGAGAGCGTATTCGTAGGAACTGTACTGGCTGTCTTGGTTGGTGTGGCGGTCGGCAGCACGGGTTGGGAAGTCGCGGTGGGTGCACCCGGAGGGTTGGTCGGGCGACGGGTCGGTGTCGGGATAAAAACACCTGTAGGCGTGGCGTATGGATAGGCAGGCGTGACTGTGCTGGTAGGGGTGAACCCAGGCGTGCTCGTGATGGTCACCAGAGCTGTGGCGGTGGTCGTCCGGGTGGGGGTTGCGCTCAAGCCTGGTAGCGGTGAGCCTCCGGGCGTGGGTGTGTAGCCCAGGGTGGCGATGGGAACGAGCGTTTCTCCAGGGCGCGCAGTGACGGTAGGCACCGGGGTCAATATACCGGTTTGCAGGGTCGCCAGTGTATCACCGGGCAGCAGCGTGCCCAGAGCACGCGCCTCATCCGCCAGGGCTTCGGCAGCCAGGGCCAGGCGCACAGGCGCCATGCGCGTGGCATTCAGATCGGGTGAGTAATCGGCATACAATAAAGAATGCAGCGCAATAGACAGCCAGGAGTTAGACGAACCCCACGGGATCAGCGCCAACAGCAGGCCGATGATCAGCACCAGCCCGCCCAGCGCATAAGGCAGCCAGGCAGGCACATTCACAACCTCTCGGGCTTTACGCTTGCGGGGTGGCATCCTTCACCGTTGGGTCGGGAGTAGGTTCAAGAGGGGTTCCCGAGGCGCTTTGCTGCTCGTTCTTTTCGGGTGTGTGAATCAGCCCATCCGGCTTAACCGTTTCGTCCATGCGTTTGTGCTGCCCTTCGCCAGGCCGCAGGCGATACACCCACAATAATTCAGATTTTCCTTTTAATGCATGCTCGCCCAGCGGATCAAAACGAAAATCCATGCGCCGTTCGCGCAGTACAGTCAGGGTATTCTCACCCACCACGCAGCCTGTTTCACCGAACTGGCGGGTCAGCTCTTGCATACGGCGGGCAGTGTTGACCGTATCGCCGATGATCGTGTAATCCAGGCGATCACTGGCCCCCAGACCACCCACCATCAGCATACCGGTGTTGATCCCCAGGCCAGTGATCAGCAGCGGATCGCCGCGTGCAGCGCGCTCCATGTTGTAGTCGTTGACTGCCTGCATGATGGCAACGGCTGCCTGGCAGGCCTGATAGCTGCTCTCCTCAGCCGGCAGGCGCGCTGGCAAGATCCCAAAAAAGGCCATCATGGAGTCGCCCTCAAACTTGTCGATGACACCACCGAACTGGTTGATCACCGGCACAAGGCGACTGAAATATTCATTCAACCACTTCAAGATCGTTGTAGCGTCTTCTTTTTCAGCCAGGCTGGTAAAGTTGCGGATGTCGCTCATCAGCACGGTGCCTTCGGTGCTTTGCCCTTCCAGCTTAAGCTCACCCGAAGCAAAGGACTGGCGCAGCGCCTCGCGCACTTGCGGTGAGACGGTACGTCCCAGCAAATCACGGTAGATAGAGCCTTCTTGCAAACCGGCGACCATGTAGTTGAATGCCGTCGCCAGTACGCTGATTTCATCGTTGCCAGTAGGATTGACTTTGACCTGGAAATTGCCATCCGCAATGCTCTGGGAGGCTTCCACGACCTGCCTCAACGGATGGGTAACCTGGCGGGCGGTCAATATTCCCACCAGAATGACCGCCAGGAAAATTAACACAACAAAAAACAGGGCCTGCAAACCCGTCGCCTGGCGCGGTGCAGCCAGCAGGTTCGGCGCCAGGGCGACCC
>Ga0209347_1000563_pt1 | contig 89255 bp, 90 predicted proteins | sample AutmiccommuBRH23_FD_187382 | JGI IMG/M metagenome (GOLD analysis project Ga0209347, IMG submission 187382) | Deep subsurface microbial communities from Mt. Terri, Switzerland - Autotrophic microbial communities BRH/23 (SPAdes) (version 2) | ecosystem: Environmental > Aquatic > Deep subsurface >...
TGATCCATTTGCAGGTAGCGGAACAACTATGCGGGTAGCACTACAAACAGGAAGAAGTGCTATTGGCATCGATTTGAGTCCTGATTTTTGCAACTATATTCTTACAGAATTGCAGGTGCTGTCTTGCTTTAAGCATTTTTAATTACATATTATCTTTTAAGCGTTACAAATATCCGGAGGTCTGCATCTACGCCGATCCGCCCTATCCGGCAAAAACCAAGTCAAAAAGGCTGTACTTTCACGAAATGACGGACGATGACCATCTTGAACTGCTGGAGGTCCTGGACCGGCACCCGGGGCCGGTTCTCCTATCCGGCTATAGCTGCAGTCTCTACGATGAAAGGCTGAAACACTGGGAGCGAAAGACGAAAATGGTCTTCGCTGAAGGAGGCGGGAGGAGGGAAGAGGTATTGTGGTTAAACCCTGTTGCGGCAAGATACTGTGAACAGCTGACATTGTTTTCTGTCGTCGAAGGGGGATGCTCATTGTGAACCACCCCACGCCTAAAGGCGGGGGCTTGTAAGCCCAGTAGTTGACCAGTCTAGGCCCAAAAGGCTACGTTAAGTTAGCCGGGTAGTTCTGTTTTTTGAGGGCGTTAAGCCGTGAAAAATGGTTCGGGAAATATTTTTCGATGGCTTTTGGGGTTCGTGGATAAGTACTGATAACTACACTTATCAGAAGTAACTATATGAGCACCAGTTCGAAAAGTATTGAGGACCTTGGAGGTGATTTAGTGAGCAAGACACTTTATCTTATAGAAAATACTTCCGATAAGTTAAAAAGTCTTTTAAACAACTTTGAACAACACCTCAAAGAGACGGACCGGGGCAACTCGGTCCGGTCTTATTTGGGCGACGTGCACCGGTTTACCGGTTGGGCGATTGAAAAGTATAGCAACTTTAACCCCCAGGCAGTGTCGCCCTTGGATCTGATACAGTACCGGCAGCGACTTCAAGGTGAAGGAAAGGCCCCGGCCACAATCAACCGGGCGCTGATCAGCCTTAAGGTGTTCTTATCCTGGCTGGTGAAGCAAGGAGTAATTAAAGATAGCCCGGTGGAGGATATTAAGCTGGTGGCAGTGGCAGCCAAGCCGGTACCGAAGTGGATTGACCGGAACCAGCAGGCAGCTTTGATGCGGGCCGTCAGGGAGGGAGGTAGGGCCAGGGACGAAGCCATGATTGGGATCATGCTTCATGCTGGCCTACGGGTGAGCGAGATTTGCGCACTGGAGCGCGTGGATATTTATATCTCCGATCGTGCCGGGAAGGTGGTAGTCCGCAAGGGAAAGGGCAACAAGTACAGGGAGGTGCCGCTGAATAAGACCATTCGTAAAATCATTTCACGCTGGCTAGAAGAAAACCCGGAAGGACCGCTGTTCCCGAACCGGCGCAAAGGGTTATTGACTGTCCGGGGCGTTTTCGGCCTGGTGTCAAAGTACGCTTACGCGGCTAAGCTGCCGGAGGTCACGCCACACACACTGCGCCATACGTTCTGTAAGAACGCGATTGACCTGGGCGTGCCCATTGACCAGGTGGCGACAATGGCCGGACACAGTAGTCTTGAAACAACCAGGTGGTACACAGTGCCGAGCCTGTCGGATCTACAGGCGGCGGTAGAAAGGACGGCGTGGGAGTGAGATGAGCAGTTGTTTGATAGTGGGTGCAGACAAAACGGGTAATGCGAGAAAAGTTGTCGAGGAAAAGTTCGGATTAAAGGAATTAATTCATTGGGACGGCCGGCGTTCGAGACCGCCAACCGTGATTCCAAAGGAGGTGGTGTTGGTAATAGTGATCACTGGCTTTGTGAGCCACGCATTGGTGCGTTCAATCAAAAAAATTGCACGCAAAAATAATGTACCAGTTGTTTTTGTTAAACGCGGACTCGCTGGTATAAAGCCGGCAGTTTGAGAGAGAAAGGAGGAACATTTACGACGCATACAGCCTGGCTGGCGGCGGCAAGTCCCAGCCGCAGGTAATAAATATTTACAATTCGCCCCATCCGAACAATGGTGCTGCGGAGAAGCAGCAAAACACGGACTGAGACAAGACGGAGGCTGTTTTTCATGCTTTTCCCAACCCATTTTATTGGCGGCGCTTTGGCCGCCCTTTACATCGCCCCAAGGGCGGACCCGGTGACGACTCTGGTTGCAGCAGCAGCGGGCGCGCTGGCTGCGCTATTGCCGGATATCGATTCTCCCGAGTCATTTTTGGGCAGCAGAATACCGGTTTTGCCATCAGTTGTGAGGATGACCGTGGGACACAGGGGACCCCTGCACAGTCTGGTATGTGCAGGGGTAGTTTTATTGCTAGCCTCAATGTTTCTAAAATCAGGTTATGCTCACCTTATACCAATGATAGTTGCAGGGTATTTGTCTCACCTGGTCATGGACAGCCTAAATCCCCAGGGCGTGCCCTGGCTGTGGCCGATGAGAAAACATTTTGGCCTGCCGCTGGTACAGACGGGGAGTTTATTGGAGCGGCTGGTGGTGACGCCGGCTATGGTGCTGTTGGTTGTCTGGTTGGCAGCAACAAAGCTGTGGTTGTAGTTTCCGCCTTCCACGGCGATTTTGGTAAAAAGTCAAGGGGAATATGAGGGCATGAAGGAAGGGGAAATGACTTGTGCTTACGGTGCTGAATACCTTACTGGTGCTTACGCTGGCGCTTACTTTGGCCATGTACGTCTATGAGAGATGCGTGGGCATGTGCTGGCCCGTACTGGATGGGAGGCGCTTACTTCTGAGAAAGCTAAAAATTATAACGGCAGCTATCGCTGCAGCGGCGCTGTTGATGGCCGGGGCCGGCCTGTCAGCGGCGTCGGCGGAAGATCAGTACGGCATATACTACCGCCACGGCAGGGTCTTTGGCAAGTTAATCCACTACGACCATGACCGAGACCTGAGCATCATTTACGGTTCTGTTTTTATAGCGGAACCGGGGGGCAAGTGGCGTCTGGTGGAATCCCGGAAGTTCCACCTGGTAAATCCGGTTGGCAATGATGTGCGTGAAACACTAGCAGCCACAGGAAGAACAGTTGGCGCCGAGGGGAACCTGCAAGTCTGGCCCGGACAAAAGGAAGAGGTCCTGGCTGCCCGGTCGGTGGAGTTTTCGAACTACGGAATAGATACCCCGCCCTGGTACGCTTTCGGCAAAACTATTCGCACAGAAAAGGTTTACAAGTTCAATCTCAAAAATTCTGTTACAGATTTCGTCAACATCCTTGCCGGGTTGCGTGATTCTGCCGGCCTCCCGCAGGACGTTAGGTTGTCAGGAGAAGAAACACTCGAACTGGCCGGCCGTGTTTTAAACCCCGTCCCCGGGGACCGCATTTTCGCCGGTGCCGTCAAGGACGAGTATCAAAGGAAATGGAATGAAAAGTGGTGTGTGGCAAAGGACCGGACGGCAATGGAAGACCTGCGGCGGGGCACGGGAGGATGGCAGTTTTACGAGGGCGCCCTTGGATATGGCAACAGCTATATCGCAAAAGCGCCGCTGATTCGCAGGGATATTGTGAGGTTTATGGATGCGGTCAGCCCGGGCGGCGGCGCCCCGGAAGAATCGGGGCAGGCCGTTATGTGCGCTTACATCACGGTAAGCCGCAACCGGGACGGAAAAATCGTAAAGGTAACGGCGTCAGGAGCACTTTATGACAGCGTTACAGGGCTGCTCGGGGCAATGAAGAACCCATCGGGCATGAACCTGGAGACCTGGCGACTGGAGGGCTGGAGCGAGGGCGACGCGGAGGTGATGGAAGGGAAACTTTGCTGGCTGTCGGGCAGCAGGGTGCTGGTTTATAAGACCGACCCCGAAACAGGTAAAGAATATCTCGTTGACCAATACTTTGCCCTGAGCAAGCACCTGACCCGTGACGGCTTTGAAAACGTCCTCGATTTCGGCAACAAGGTAATCGGCGAAGGAGGGGTCTGATGCTTGCCTTCGACCGGAAGATACTTTATCGCTGCGTGGCCGCCGCCCTGATCTGGCTGCTCCTGATGGTCGCGGTGTTTGCATCCGTCAGGAGCACAAGGATAGTCGGGCGGGTCAGCAAGATTGCGGCAGGAGCAATGACTGTTGCACAAGAGAGCGAGGTTGCAGAGGTCCGCGAGGTCGCCCGGGCATTTGCCGTAGAATGGGCGACCTGGAACGGCAGCAGCGACAACTACAGGCGCAGGATCGGAGTATTCTTCCTGAAGAGCGCCGACGTAGCCCAGCCGGAGGGAGTCCAAGAGGTTACGGCCGCCGCCGTAAGAGATGTGAGGGCAGACGGGGATAAATACAGGGTGATGGTACTGCTGCACACCAGGCTGCTCGTTCCCCACCCGGCCTCGGAAGTCCAGTCCATCCCGCAGGTTTATGTCCCGGTTACGAGGGAGGACCTGGCCAACTCTAAGCAGGATTCGCTTTTCGCCCAGGGAGAAAATAAAACCGTCCCGGTCTGGCGTGACAGCCTGCTATGCGTGGAGGTCCCCGTCCAGGTCCTGGACGGCAGCGCCAGCGTGGCGGGGTTGCCGGTCATAGTATCTCCCGGCCAGGGCCAGGGAACATTCAGCGACGTGCGCCTGTCGGAAGCGCCGGCGCCTGAGTTTGCAACCTTTGTCAACCAGTTCTTCAACCTGTACTACAGCGGCGGCGCCCTGGCCAACTTCCTGGCCCCCGGGGCCAAAATAGAGCCGGTGTCCGGCTGGAAGCTGGATTCAATAGGTGAAATATATGTTGACTCCACCAAGAGCCCCACGGCCGCCAGCATTCGGCTGTTTGTGTCAGCTCCCGGAGTGAACCGCCTGAGCCAGCGGGTATACATGAAAATCCAGCCGGAAAGGGGGAGCTACCTTGTCAAGGAGATCAGCGCAATACCAATACCAATACAAAATTAAGCCCCACTACAAGGAGGGAGCCCAATGAAGAACATATTACCCGCTGCGGCGATGTTGGCTTTATTCATACTGATTATTTCCACTCCGTCAACCGCCCTTGCGTTTGATCCGAAAAAAGGTTTAACAGATACCCTGGACCTGGCAAAGGTAGGTTTGATCATAGTAATGGTCGTATCCGCCATCACGGCCTTCTTAAAGCATCAGCTGGCGGTTACAATCGGGGTCGTTGTAATTGGGTCAATCATTTACGCTGCGACTACCCCTGGCGTGCCGGAAAAGATCGGCAGCGGTTTGCTGAAACTGGTCGGTGGTGAATGAAAAAGAGTCCCGGCCTAAAAGCCGGGATTTTCTTTTTTTTGAGGGGGTGAAATTGTTGGCCGCAGGAAAAGAAAGCATACGTTGCTTCCACAGCTACCGTTCGCTGTTCCGTATCAACTACAAAATACATGAACTCGGGGGCAAGGTGCTGCCCCGCGCCATACCGCTGGATACGCTTATAATAGTCACCGCGATTTATTTCCCCTGCTGGCCCCTCGGGTGGCTCATAAGTCACGAGCACCCCTGGATCATGACATTAATAGTTTCCGGAGTAGCGGCCTGGATCATTTCCCAGGCAGACCCCCAGGGGAAATTTTTACCCGTCTTTGTACGGGACTTCACGGAATACCTTTTTCGCCCGAAAATGACGAACCTGGCCGGGCGGCCAATCATGAGGATGCGCCGCCAGCGGTTGGACTGGACTGCCATGGAGGTAGATGATGAGATTCCCACTGATAGCCTTTACAAACAACATTGTGTTTAACGACCGCGGAGAGGCATATGCAATCTACCGCCTGCGCGGCGAAGCGTACAACTACCTGCCCAAGGCGGAGAGGGAGATGGTCGTGAGGCGTTTGGAGCAGTTTCTGTTTGGCTTTGAAGGGCGGGGCTCGATCCTGCTCCTGAACGAAGAACTGCGCATGGACGAAGCAGGCTATCTCGCCGCCGCAGGCGTGCCCCGCAACTTGCCGCCGGAAGTGGCCCAGGAGGCCTACCGGCACGCCCGTTCCGTCCGCTCCGCTCTGACCGCAGGGGCACGCCGCCGGCGGCGTTACATAGCGCTGCAGCTGCGTCTGGGAAATGATGACGACTGGAAGGCAGTGCTCCAGGAGTTCAGGGACAGTACCCTGGGTACCTTCCTCCGTTCCGAAAGGTGGTTCCTCACTTCCAGGCGGGTCAAGGAGGCGCAGGAAAGAGAAGAAATTATGAACGGGAGGGTGCGGCTGCTCACCGACGACCGGATTAACTTTTCCGACCTGGACTTCATCATCAGGAGGAACGTCCACCGGGTGGGCGTTCTCCCGCCCCCTTTGCCGTCCAGGGACGGCGGGAAGTTTACACCCGCGCTGGTAGCCGCCTTTTCCGACGGTTGCGTCATTGACGAGAAGCCGACTTACCTGACCATCACCGGCGGGGCGGACGACCAGCACCACCAGGTCTTCGTCACCTTTCCGGACGTGCCGAAGGCGCTGCCGGAAGTGGGTGCGGAGTGGCTGGCCAGTCTGGACGCCATGGAAGAGCCGGTGGACGCAGTGGTGCACTTCAGCGTGTTGAGGGCGCACAAAGCAAAGCAAAAAACAGAAACCAAGAGGAAGTTCTTGAAAGGCCAGATTAAGGAGGCCTTTAAAGGTGATGAAGAACCCAGTACGGATGAAGAATATGGGCTTATTGAAGGTCGGACGCTGGTGGGTAAACTCAGCGGCGGCCAGTCCCTCGTGTCGATGTCCGTAACCCTGGCCCTGGCCGGCCGGGATCTCAAGAGCCTGCGGGCATCCGCGTCAAAGCTCGTTGAAGTCTTTAATTCCGGCGGCTTCAGGGCCGTCCGGCCGGCCGGCGACCAGATTAAATGTCTGTACAGTTTCATCCCCGGTTCCCAGCCGGCCGCGCCCATGGTTGAGTGCGACCCGGGGTTTGTCGCGTCATCCGGTCCCATGGTCAACATGGAGGTCGGCGACGGGCAGGGTTACTTCATAGGCTGGTCAGGCGCTTCGCCGGTATGTTGGAGTCCCGGCTACGCGGCCCGCACCTTGAATCGTTCCAACGCCATCTTTGTCAGCGGGTCGCTGGGCAGCGGCAAGAGCGAGACGGTGAAAGATTTCTCCTACCTGGTCCGCCTGTCCGGCGGGTACATTTTTGTGGTAGACCCGAAGAAAAAGGAGTACAGCAGCGCCCTGGGGCAGCTTTTCACCATCAAAGAAATTGACCTCTGCCCCGGCGGAACTGCGAGCCTAAACCCCTTCATGCTGTCGCAAGACACGCGCAGGGCCAGGGGGATAGCCCTGGACTTCCTGTCCATAGTACTGAATTTGCGGGACGACAACGACCCCAGGCGCGTGGCCGTGTCCCGCGCGGTGGACGCGGTGGCGGCAATGCCGGCGGAGCGCAGGCATATGCAGTCGTGCCTGGAAGAATTGTTCAGGATGCAGAAGGAATACCCTCACCCCGGCGTGGCCGGCGAGGCCGGCCAGTGCGCGCTGCTGCTGGAATCGCTCAGGGACGGCAGCATGGGGCACCTGGTCTTCGGGCGCGATTCGTCGGACGAAATACATCCGATTACCGTGATCAGCCTGCAGGGGCTGCCCCTGCCCCGCAACGCCCAGAGCCTGACCGGCGGGCGGATCACGGAGTCCGAGCGCCAGGGTCTGGGCATGCTCTTCCTGGCGTCGGCCATGGCCAGGGAGGTGGCTTTCTCTTTGCCCCCGGAAGTGATCAAGTGTCTGATTTTCGACGAGGCGTGGATGCTCGCGAACATTTCCGAAGGGGCCAGGATGCTGGATGAACTGCTTCGGATGAGCGCCCGGAGCTTCGGCGCGATCCCCATCGTGATCACTCAAAACGCCACGGACATAGACAACCTGCAGTCTATCAAAAACCTCTTCGGTTACGTGCTCTGCTTCCGCGCCCAGGCCCAGGCGGAAATTAACGCGAACATAGAGTTGCTGGGGACGGACCTGGAGGACGAATTGGAAAGAAGGAAAGGCGGTCAGCCCGGGCTCGGTACCATTTTCCGGTCAATGGAAAGCGGCTGGTGTATCATGCGGGACGCCATGGGACGCATCGGCCACGTATACGTAGACCCCAGGCCCGAATACCTCTTGAAGATATTCGACACTTCACCGAAAAGCAGCCAAGGGGAGGGTCAACCACCCCCCCCACTGAAGTGGGAGGCTTGCAGAAAACACTGCGAGCCTCGGGTTGACTAGCCCCAGCCTGTCAGTTACATGCCAGACTACGTTGGAAAGGCCATCACACCCTGGAGCGTAGCCCGAACTCCAGGCTCTGTGGTCCGGGATTAAAAGCCCTGCGGGGCAGGGGCGGTGTTCCGGACATAACAAACCCTTCCAACATGGGCGACGGGCGCAATAACTTCAACGTGGAGGAGGTCATCTAAATGACGCATGTCTACGTACTTTCCAGGAACGGCCGCCCTCTGATGCCGACCATGCCGGCCAGAGCCAGACACCTGCTCAGAGCAGGCGAAGCGAGGGTGGTAAGGATCAAGCCGTTCACCATCCAGCTAACCATTAACACGCCAGAAGTGGCGCAGCCGGTATACGGCGGCCAGGACCCCGGATTAACTCAGGGAGTGGCCGCAGTAAGGAACGACGGCAAAGTTTTGTTTAAAGCCGAAGTCAAATGCCGACCTGACATTTCAGAGAGACTCAGGGAACGCGGGAGTTACCGCAAAGGACGCCGGAACCGGAAAACAAGGTACCGCCAGCCCAGGTTTTTAAACCGCAAAAAGCCGGAAGGCTGGGTGGCCCCGTCAATCAAGCAGTTAAAACACGAGCATGATAAACTCCGGCAGTTGGTGGAAAGCATCCTGCCCGTGACCGGCTGGTTCATAGAACTCAACAAATTCGACTTTCAGAAGATGGAGGACCCGAACATCCAGGGTGTTCAGTACCAGAACGGCCCGCAGAAAGGCTGCTTCGACGTAAGGGAATACGTCCTCGAACGCGACGGCTACGCCTGTATTCTGTGCGGCGGCGTAAAAAACCGCAAACTCTATCACTTTCGCGGCAAATCCGAGCGTCCGAAGAACCTGGTCACCCTCTGCGGGGAATGCCACAGAAAGGCCGTCAACAAAGAAATCCCTTTTGCGGTATTGCTGGAGAGCTACCGTTGGGCAGCCAGGGTCAACGTGATGCGTGCGCTGTGGGGGCCGTCCGGACAAATCAATTTTGTCACAGCAGAGCAGGCAGCCGCGTCCCGGGAACTGCTCCGCATGGCTAAAACGCACAGCAACGACGCCTTGGCCGCAGTTCATGCGGCTTATGGAACAGTACCCGCCGCCGGCGAATGCACCCTGCACGGCCGCTACGTCCGGCAGAAGAACCGGCAACTGCACCGGGCGAATCCCGGTAAAGGCGGCGTAAGGCAGTTGGCTAACGCCAACCGGTACCTGGTAAGCAAGGCGGGAGTGAGGGTGCAAAAATACGACCTGGTAATATACCGTACCCGGAGTGGCCGGAAAATCACCGGGTACGTCAACACCCTGTTCAGCCGCGGCGCGGCGCGGATAGCTGATTACGCCGGCAGGGAACTGTACAGCGGAGCGAGTGTCAACAAACTCAAGAAGCTGCAGAATGCTGATAATTTGGTATGGGAGGTGTTATAAGCAGCGTTTCCTCCCCCGGATGAATCCAGGGGTATCCACGCTGCGATTTTTATGAACGAAAATACGAGAGGTCGGCCGGCAGGGAGAATAATATCGCTGTTGCTGGCTCTTTCCTTCCTGCTGACTCTCGCAGCGCCCGCCCTGGCCGCCATCGGCGACCAGCCGGCTGCGGAGTGGTGTCTCCAGGGTGATATCCAGTCGGAAAAAGAACTGGAGGGGCAGATGTTTACCATTTTCGGGCTGGCCGCCACCGGTGCCGCAGCCATGGGCGGCCCCTTTGCTCTGTTGACCGCGGGGACCGGCGCGGTGAGCCTGGGCCTCGGCCAGCTTGCCGACCCGAAAAATGCCACATGGGAAAACTGGCCCGAAGGCAGGTATGTGTTCCACCACGCCCCGCCGGAAAAATTTCTCGACATCGGAGTGATGGCCGAAAAAGCCCTGTACTCCAGCATTGAGTTTATGGCCAACATGCTGTTCTCCGCCACCAAGACCCTGACCAGGACGAGCAACAACATAATCGTCCTGGCCTTTAACACGAGTATTGTATCAGGCATGGCCGGCTGGGTATCCGCCGGCCTGGCCGATATATTTTCACCGCAGGGCGACTTGACCCAGGTGCTTGTAATGACAGGTTTGATACTACTCATTGTCTCCAGCATATTCAAGTTTCTGCGCGGTCAGGCGATGTCGGCCCTCAACGCTACCATTGTGGCCTGCCTGGCGCTGGGAGGGGTGTTCTTATTTACCGCCCACGCCCAGCAGATCATAGCGAAGACGGCTGAGGCCACGGACTCAGTGGCCGGGGTGTGCCTCTCCGCCGTCGGGAAATACACCTCTGCCGGGCAGAACATCAACATAGACGATCCCCTGAACCGGGGGGTGGCGGCGGCCGGCCAGACCGCCTGGCAGGTGATCGTGGCGAAACCCTGGGCGCTGGGCCAGTTCGGCACCTCCGACGAGAGCAGGCTGACGCTCACCCAGGACGAATATGATACTCTCGACAAAAAGTCGTTTCCCCGGGAGAGCCAGGGCAAGATCAGGCCGGGGATGCGGCTGGACACCATCATGCTGGGCAGCGGTCCGGAGGGGAGGTCCGCGGTGGCCGAAGCCGTCGGCCGGCCCAATGCTAAATTCCTGTGGGTTTTTGACGGGAAAGAGGTAGACCACGGCCAGCACAACGGCACAATGAATGGATTTGCGCCAACCGCCGCCGCTACACACCTCAAAATCGCGGCTTTCACCTTGCTTCCCGCGATAGGGTACGCCCTGCTGGCCTCCCTGGTGGGGTTAAGTATTGTGCTCAGCCAGGTGGCCCTGGCGGTTCTGTTGATAATGCTGCCGCTGGCGCTGTTCGCGGCAATGGTTCCGGATACGGGCTGGGCCTTTGCGGCCCGGTACGCCCGGACCACCATGAGCTTCTTCATGGTCAAGCTGGTCTACGGCCTGTACCTTTCCCTGGTCCTGACCGTCGGCACCGGTTTCGCAAATGCGGTGACGAACTCTGCTGATAACCTCGGCGCCGCGATGTTGTTGCTGGCCGCCATTTTTACAGCGGCGGCATTGGGGAGGAAGAAATTCCTCGGTTTTGTCCTGGATTCCGTGCAGAAGGGCGCTACTGGATATGGGGAGAAGATATCCGGCTCCACCAAAAAGATCCTTGAAAACAACTATATGCTTGCACGCAGGCTTGGTATGACGTCCGTGCTGACTGACTGGTGGTTCTCAAGGAGGCGGGGTTCTCAAGGGATGGATGAAGGAGGCGGACCTGGGCCGGCCGGCAATACTGATATTGGGATTTGGGAAATTCATAATATGAAAAGAGCCTTGCCGCCCGGTTCCCAGGGGGTAGATAACGGTGCAGGCGGTACCTGGGAGGGCCACCCACCTTCCGGCGCTCCATTCAAAGAACTACCGCCCGGGCGTGTGGAAGGCTCCGTGCCCCGCGCTACGGGCGGCGGAAGACCGCACCCGGGCATGCTTGACACCGCCCGGGCCACACCCAAAGGCATCCGGCGGAATTCTCCATCCGCCATCTCTTCCGGAGCTCCGGGAGCGAAACCGGGAGTACCCGCAGGAAGGGATGCCGCCGCCGGCAGAGCAGGCGCGGCGGTGTCCGGCGCCGGCCCGGCCGCAGCCGGGAGTTCTGCAGGTAACGCCGCAGTTGGCGGAGCAGCGGCAGGGGCCGCGGCAGGAGCAGGGGCTGCAGTGGCTGTTGGCGCCGCAGCAGCATCGGGAGTAAAGAAATTTGCGGAAGGAGAGATCGAGGTTGCGGCGGGGTTACCGGTGGGAACCGGCGGCGGCGAAAAACAAACCGCGTCCCGGGAGAATAGTGTTGGGGGAACTTTTTATTCCGAAGTCTCTCCCGGATCCGCGGGAGTGAAACCGGAACTGCCTGGTGGCAGGGAAACTGCCACCGTCAAAGCAGACGCAACAGTGCCCGGCGCCGACTCTGCCGTGAGTCCGTCAGGCGGCTCCGCCACAAGCAAGGTAACGGGATGGGGAGTGGCCCCGGCGGTCCCAGGCGCAACGGCCACTCCCCAATCCCCGGACGTGACGGCGAAGCCGGAGCCTGTAACCGGCGCAATAATCCCGAAAAGAAAGTCCCCGGAATAATGGCAAACGCCAGGGAAATCAGTTCCTGGCGTTTGCTTTTTTAAGGGAGGTGTGCCGGCGTAATGCATCTGCAAACAATAGCAATGGCAGTGAAATTTGGAGATATGTTAAAGCGGGACTCCCCGGAGGGCAGGGAAGTCCGCCTTTTTTTGTACGCGATCATTGCAGTTATTGTACTTTTCGCTTTCATGATGGGGATGTTTCTTTTATTATTCATTTCGGTCATCGGGGGCCTTGACGGCCGCGGACAGCATGGTTTCCGTTCCGGGGCTCCCACCGCCTTTGCGGTGGTTGATATCCCCTCACAGTCCCTGCCGGTCTTTTTAAAAGCCCAGGAAAAGTACGGTGTGTCCTGGGCGGTGCTCGCGGCAATCTGCAAAACCGAATCCGGTTTTGGGCGGGACATGGGACCTTCCGAAGCAGGCGCCGCCGGTTTTATGCAGTTTATGCCCGCCACCTGGGAGAAATACAAGCAGGACGGCAACAACGACGGACGTTTTGATCCGTACGACCCATGGGACTCCGTATTTTCAGCAGCCAACATGCTCAAGGCTAATGGTTATAACACAAATCCCCGGGAAGCAATATACCTGTACAACCACGCCTGGTGGTACGTCAACAAAGTACAGGGCATTGCCAACCAGTATTCCTCTACGATGGTCCCGGTAGGTAACGGCATTTGGCCGTGTCCGGCTCAATATGCTCAGATATCGTCAGGTTACGGATCGCGATGGCATCCGATATTGCAAACGAACCGCTTTCACGACGGCATAGACATACCGGCGCCCGAGGGCACGCCGGTGTTTGCTGTGGAGGACGGAGAAGTAGATTGGGACAGAGCAAAAGGCGGCTACGGGTTGTGTGTTGTCCTGGGCCATGCCGCCGCCCGCACTCTATATGCGCACCTGTCCGGAGTAGCCGTAAGATCAGGCGAAAAAGTGAAAGCCGGCCAGGTGATTGGTTACGTCGGCTCAACCGGCCTTTCCACCGGCCCGCACCTTCACTTCTCAGTATATGTAAACGACAGACCCTGCAATCCGGAAGAATGGCTGGCCGTGCCGTCGCAAAACTATTGATCAGCGGGAGGAATCCGTATGGCTCAAATAATTACTGTCATCGGCCTGGTCCCCGGGGCCGGGGCCACATTTATTTCTACCAACATTGCTGCGTACATGGCGTCGGAGGGGGCGAATGCTTTACTGATCGACCTCGGCGCCAGGGGCGTCCTGGGCGCCCTCCACATTACAGAGGCAGCTCGTGAGAGTGTCCACCCCACCCTCGAGACGTGGCGTGAATTCACGGGCAACCCTGAATCTTTGCTGAGAACCTCTTATGGCCTGGCCGTACTGCCGGGCCGGCCCATCGACGCGGAGAAGAGAGAGAGCCCGTCCAGCCAGGTGGGCGAAGTGCTGGATCATTTCGCCCCCGGGTTCGATGTAGTAGTTATCGACGCCGGAGGCGATCTATACCTCTCCCACGTCGGGCAGTGCATCGAAAAGGCTGGTCTGTGCCTTGTAGTTGCTGAGCCCACCCAGAGGTGTCTCCAGGCAATCCCTGGAAACAAAAGAGTGGAATTGGTTAAAAACCAAAACCTCCGGTTAATCGTAAACAGAATTTCCAAGGGTTCTTATTACCACCCCCGGGACATTGCCCGGTGGTTTGGCGGGGCGGATTATATAGCTGTACCGGAGGACCTAAAAATAAATGACGCTACAAAAAAACGCCTACCGTTGGTTTTACACTGTAAGGGAAAAGCCTGTGCGATACTCAGGCAAATAGCTGAATACGGACCCAATGCGGTAGTGAAAAGAGTGATCCCGGCTGCAGCCGGTGAAGCGGCGGAGCTGCGGAGGATGAGGCCTGTCGATATAAAGCAAGAGCAGGACATAGAGCCCAAACCAGGCATGTTTGGGTTTTTAGGGAAGATGTTCACGAAGAACGGCCGCCGCATGGATGTGAAAGAAGCGGATTGTTCGGCTGAACTGCTAACTCCACCTGTAAAAGTAAGCGCCGTCAAGGATATTTTAGATGATGTACAGGCTGAAATATCTGCTTTCACTGTCCCACCCGACTTTATAGCTGTAGGTGATATACCAGGCGCCCGCTGTTGCTCCAACATCGCCGAAGTAGTGGACACATCTCCTACCGCCGTACTTGTGGCGGCATCATTTGAAGCCATCTCAACAGTAAAAAACCTGCGGCGTGAGTCTGCGCTGTCCCACGTACCCATCGTGGTAGTAGGCCAAGCCGATGAAGCGGCATGTTACGCGGTCGGGGCGGATGAATGCGTCGCAACCCTGGACGGGGATACGGTATCCAGGATCAGGGCCAAGGCTGCACGGATGAGGGAGATATGGGAAGGCGCCAGCCGGGATGACCTGACCGGCTTATATAAACGAAAGTTTCTTGACGAATATCTGGCTGAGCAAGAGCGGTGCTATATAGATACAGGAGTGCCGTTTTCGGTTATGATGGCCGACCTGGACCATTTCAAGCAAGTAAACGACATCTATGGACACCAGGCCGGGGACACGGTGCTGATCACCTTCGGAGAATTCTTGCGAAAAAACCTCCGCGCCGGGGACATCGCCGCCAGATACGGCGGTGAGGAATTCGTCGTGGGGTTTGCCCGAACTGACGTGAAAGAAGCATCCGCTATCGCCGAAAGGTTCCGCCGGACCTGGGCGCTTAAAGAAATAGAAATCCCTTCCGGCAAGAAGATAAAAACCACCTTTTCAGCCGGCGTCGCAGTGCGGACGAAAGGTAAGGCCGACGCAATTGCAGCGGCCGACAAAGCCTTGTATAGAGCAAAAAGAAGCGGTAGAAACTGCGTGGAAGTGTCGGGTGAGGCGGAGGTACCCGGCAAGGCGGATGTTCCTTCCACGCTTTCGTGTGATCCCCAGAGATCTTGCGGTGCTACAAAGGTGCGTTTTGCTACCCGTATCATAACTGTCTGTTCGCCTTGGATGCCTGGAGCAGGCGTAACATCGCTGGTAATCGCCTCGGCGGAAGAGTTGGTCAAGCGGCGCATCGCGGTTGCCGTCGTAGACGCTGACTTCAAAAAGCCGGAGCTGGCAACGAGGGCCGGCCTCCCCGCTGAAGAAATGTGGAAATACGATTGGCGTTATGGTTCCACCGCTTTGCGCTTGAAAAAAAACCTTTATGTGTTCCCTTTAGACAACCTGCCCTGCCCGCCGCCGGTAAGTGACCAGATTAATAATGTAATCAGGATGGCGCAGGAAGTTGCGGATCTGGTTATCGTTGATGCCGGCGACGATCCGGAATTCAGCGTTCCCGGCGGGCGGCTCCTTGTCGTTGACGAGAGCAAGACGACAAGTGACGTGATAAAGGCATGGGAATTTTACAGGCCCCTTGAGCAGGGAGCGGTGTTGTTACGCGGCCGCGGGTTCGTTAATCCCGGCTCCTTCGGGATGCCCTTGCTTAGGGTTTTTAATCCTGGGGATATGGGCTCACAGGTTAAGTCTTTACTCGATAGCTGGGATTATGATAAAAACAAAGGGGTGATTCGATAAGTGTTTTTTAAGAAAAAACAGACAGTTGTGATAAACAAGGTTGAAAAAGGCTCTAACTGGTACCTTTTGGGTTCCCTGATTGCAGCGATTGTAGCCGGGCTTTTATTTGTCGGGATGATAAAGGCTATCGTGCCCAGCGAACCCGTTCTGGTGGCGGTAAGGGCGTTGGAGCCGGGCGACGTGGTGAACCAGGAGACAGTTACCACAAAGTCAATGCCCAGGGCGGCCATTCCCAAAGACGCCTTACACCGGAAAGACGACACTTCAGACTACAGATTGGCCGCGACGCTCGCGGCCGGAGACGTGGTTAGAAAGGCACACCTGGCGGATTTTAAGATTCCTGGCGGCACCGTGGCGGCCCGTACAGCCATTCTGGGTCAGGAGTTCCGGGCAGTGGCACTGCCTCCCGAGGCGACACTGGGCCTAAACCTTCAACCCGGCGACAAGGTGGATCTGGTAGGGGTGGTTGATGTACCCGCCCTCGGCGCAAGAGGTTCGGAAACGGTATCAAAGGTAATCGTTCAAGCCGCACCAGTTGTCTATATGCCAACAGTAGATCCGAAAGACTCGGCGGCCAGGGAAACGCGGGCGGTGGTGGCTGTGCAGCAGGAAGTGTTTACATCGCTGGTCTTGGCTGTAGTCAAAGGAAAAGTGGTGGCGGGGATCAACGCGGAAGGCAAACCGTCCAATAGCCCGACGGTCACCCTGAGCGACGTGTTCGGCTTGCCGAAGGGGCAATAAGGGGGGAGCAATTTGTCAGTAATCAGAGTGCTGATTTGCGATGACGACGCCGAGTACCGCGACTATCTGCGGCGCGGATTTGACGGCCACCCGAGACTGCGGGTGGCATATATGGCCAACTCCGGCCGCGACGCGGAAAAAAAAGCGCGGGAAGGAGCTCCCGACGCTGCTATAATCGACCATGGCCTCATGGACATGTCCGGCCTTGAGGCGGCGCAGGAAGTCGCAAAGGCGTCGCCTGGAACAGTGACATTTCTTCTCAGTGACAACCCATGGGCCGGGCTGGTGCAGCAATCCGTCGCGTTAGGCATTAAGAGCGTCATGGACAAGCGGATGTCACCCGCTGAGATAGCGATGGAGGTAGAAAGGTGGGTGGATTCTACCCGGGAAGAATTGCGACGAAGAACCCAGTCTCTGCCCGACCGCGCACCGGGGAGGGGACCGCACGGTGACACCGTGTGGGTGGAGTCCGAGGCACACACCATACGTCAACTCGTTTTGGTAGTTACCTCCGGCACGAAAGGGGGTATCGGAAAGACCACCGTTACGGTGAACATGGCCTGTGCAGCGGCAGCCCTGGCCCGGGAATCAGGGAAGATCCGCGTCGCCCTGGTGGACTTGAACGAAAGCGGCAATACGCTCCTGCAGTTGAACATGGGTGACGACGAATCCCTGTCCCCGCACAGCGTTCTGGCGTGGTCGTATATGCCAGACAACCCTACGAAAGAAGAAGTGGACGAGATGTTGGTTCTGCACCGTCCCTCCGGCCTGCTGGTAGTACCCCCGGTGCCTTCGCCCGAGCGGCATGACGAGGTAGATCCGGCACTGATAAGAAAGATCATATCAATTTTACGCAAACACTGCTCGTTGGTAATTTGCGATGTACCTCCCACGGCAAAGGGCGCGGCGACTTGGGCTGCCATCGAGGAGGCTGATGCCGCAGTGGTGGTTATCAAGCCGGACGTGCAGGACATCAGGGATTTTTGCAGCTTCTATTCGTTAATGAAGAAGCTCAACAGCACGTCGAAATTAAACGGCGTGATGAATCTGGTTGGCGACCCGCGTTTTTTCGATGCCGCATCGATAGAGTCCCAGATAAATAAACTCACCGGGCTGCCGATCATTGAGCGGCTGCCCTTCGACCCGAAGGTTAGCCACGGTGTGCAGAGGGGCCAACCCTACGTCCTGACCAACCCCGAAGGAGACTTTACTCAGGGGATTAAAAATGTCATCAACAGTTTTACCCCGCTTTTCGTGGTTAGGCCGGATGTAAAAAAGAGGAACGGTAAGTCGATATTCGGATTTTTAAAGAAAGTGATGGGACGCTGATTGATGTTTACCAAAAAACAAACTTCTCCTCTGTCGCAGCGGCTTGCGGAAGCTGACCCGTTCGATGTCCGGAAAACTGAAGAAAAGACCTTGGATCGCGATACCCTGTTTAAGTCCCTGTTACCCCATGCACAGAAGCGCATCCAGGAGAAGTTTACGGCGGCCGAACTGGCTGATCGGCACGCTCCGGCCGTAAGGCAGAAAGTAAAAAAAGCCGTATCCGAGGTGGTTGAGGAACAAGCACCACAACTTCTAAAGCCGGCCATTGTCTCCCTGGTGGAGGATCTGGTGGACGACCTTTTGGGATATGGACCCTTGGAGCCGTTCTTTACCGGGCCGGAGGCGCACATGATCACAGAGATTATCGTCGGGCGCTGGGACAGGATTATCGTCGAAAAGGAAGGAAAACGGTTTCCTGCCGTCGATGGCCGGGGACAACCTGTTAAATTCAGAAACGAGCAGCATGTCCTGGACGTGCTGGAGCGGATGCTGGCCCCGACGGGCAGGAGGATCGATATCGCTTCTCCCCGCGTGTCCGCCCGTTTACCGGATGGTTCGCGCTTGATGGCGCATATATCGTCTGTGGCCGTAGGAGGGGCGACGATAACAATAAGGCGATTCCGGCAGGACATGACCGCGGATAAGCTTTTGGAAAACAAATCTTTAAGCAAAGAAACAATGGAATTTCTAATAGCGTGCGTGAAGGCCCGGCTTAACATCTTTGTTAGCGGCGGAACCGGAAGCGGCAAAACGGCTTTGCTTAATATACTGAGTTATTTTATTCCGGCTTATGAAAGTGTTGTCACCATTGAAGATCCGGCAGAACTGCAGCTCCAAAATGATGATGTAAGGAGACTGGAGGCAAGGTCTGCGAATGTTGAAGGGAAAGGTGAGATAACGCAGAGCGACTTAATGGCCGATGCTCTGCGCATGGCGCCCAACAGAATAATCGTAGGGGAGTCGCGCAGAGAAGAAGCGTTCAGCGTACTGCAGGCAATGAATACCGGCCACGACGGATCTATGTCTACGGGCCACGCCAACAGCGCGGACGAGATGTTGAACAGCCGTCTCCCGAATATGGTCTCCATGCTTAAGAACCCGCCGCCGAGGGAAGCAGTTGTCAGTATGATTGCCAGCGCGGTCGATTTAGTGCTCCACTTAACCAGAGACCGCTCCGGAAGAAGAAGAGTAGATCATATTGTCGAGACCGTCGGCATAGAGGTACGGAAGACCGGCCCTGTGGTCGCAACCCGGCCCATCTATGTGTACGACGAAGAAAAGGACGACTGGGTGCGGACAGAACATATATTTACCCGTCAGCACAAACTGGAGGGGTTGCCGGCATGAGCCTAATGTACGCGCTAGCTTTTTTAAGTGTATTTCTGCTCCTTCTTGGGGTCAGGAAAAGGAAGCAGGAACGCCACTGGACGGCCTACCGCCGGCCCAGGGAAGACGTAAAACCGGAAAAGACGGAAGACCTGGTGGTGGCGGGGGTGACATCCAGCGTCGGCCAAAACGCAGTGGTCGGTTTAATCGGTGCTGTTGCCGGCGCAGGCGCCGTATATGTAGTGACAGGCAAACTCACTTTCTCCGTCGTTGGGATACTGGCTGGGGTGTTTGTACCCCGCGTCTGGACGTCGTGGAAAATATCAGGGCGCAGGAAGCTGTTTGAAGCGCAGTTGGAGTCGGTATTAAACCATATGGGCGCCGCGCTGCGGGCCGGGGCGAATACTTTGCAGGCGTGGGAGCAGGGTGCCCAGGCCGCGCCGTTCCCGGCCAAGGACGTACTGGAATACGTGGTGAGGCTGTCACGATCGGGACACTCTCTCAGTGACGCCCTCGAAAAGACAGGCGCCCAGGTTGATTCCCGCGACCTGCGGGTAATTGCGGCGGCAACCGCCTTGTGCGTGCAGACTGGCGGCGACCTGGCGGCGGTCTATGGCGGGCTGGCGGAAACGATACGTGACCGCCAGTCCTTCAAGGCGCAGTTGGACGCGAATATGGCCGAGGGTAAACTTTCCGCCAACGCCCTGGCAATGATCCCCTTCGGATTTATCGCCATGTTCCGCTCACTGTCGCCTGAATATATGTCGCCGCTGTTCGACACTGCCAGGGGAGTTGTGGTGCTCCTGTTTTGCGCCGGGATGATCGTGGGCGGCTGGCTAGCCCTGCGGAAAATGATGCAGGTGGACTATTAAGGGGGGTGTTGTGGATTAATTCTTCTTCTTCCGTAGCTTTTTTAGCTACCCTTTCCGTTCTTCTCTTCCTGCTCTCACGTAGAAAGGGACGGCCGAAACCTAAAGAGAATAGTCCCGCCGCATTCAAACAAGTGACCCAGGCATTCGGGCCTCTGGTCACAGTGGTATACCCTGAGAGCGTTCGGCATGAGACAGATAAGAAGTTCCTCTGGGCGGGGCTTAACGATATGAGAGCCACTGACCTGCTGGCTTTGAAACTCGCGTCCGCCACGGTGTTTCCCGCCCTGGCGCTTCTGTTTCTGCTAAGCGGAAAGAGTGCGGTGCCGCTGCTTCTAGCGGCGCTTTTAGGTTACATTTTTCCGGACATCTGGCTCAACCGCAAGATACAAGAGCGCCAAGGAAAGATCCGGCGTGATGTGCCGGATTTTGCCGTGCTGCTGGCAACCGTGCTGGATGCCGGCGGCGGGGACTTACAGACGGCCCTGGTTCAGGTGGGCAGGAGACTCGGCGGAGAGATCGGCATGGAAGTGGAAATTACCCTGCACGAGATAGGTTCCGGCAAGCGCCGCTCCCAGGCACTGCAGAACATGGCAGATCGGTGCGGAGTAGAAGAGTTGGCCCAGCTCATCCGGGTAATTGTGCAGTCGGAGTATTACGGCTCCCCGGTGGCGGACGCAGTGAAGTCTTTCGCCGGTCAGGCGCGTACAATGCGCCGGTTTGAGGCGGAAAAAAGGGCGCGGGAACAGACCGTGAAGATGGTCCTCCCGATGCTGCTTTTGATAGTGTTGCCATTGATGGTTCTTTTGGCTTACCCTGCCCTGCAGCAGTTCGGGCGGGTGCTGGGCCATTAGTAATACAAAAGCAAAAAAATAAAGGGGGTGCTTAAAGGATGTTAAAGAAAATCGTGAGTGTGCTGTGCGAGGAACGCGGGCCGACACTGCTGGAGTGGGCTGCCCTCGGGGTGCTTATTATCCTGGCCGTGTGGGTCGCGACTACGGCAATGGGGAAATCTATTGGCAGCGTGTTTAAGGACGTTACCGATAAGTTGGGGCATTAAAGATTACCGCGCCGGTGTTGTAATCGCCAAACCCTGGGTCTCCCCCTGGCTAAAGCCAGGGGGAGACCGCCAAAAATCAGATTTATAGACATGAGTAAATGAGAGGTGCTATAGTCTGAACAGGAAACTCCAGCTAAAACAACGGAATTGCAAAAGGAGGTTGGTCGGCATGGCTCACCCTATTGAAGCTACTCCTGTGCTAAAAGGTGCGGAAGCAATTAAGTTAGAATACTGAGGGAGCGCGAGGGGGGCTGTAATCCCTCTCAATTCATAAAACAGTCCTTGCCCGCGTGGCCGGGCCGCGGTACAGCCATGTGACTCAGCAATGCGTAAATCTCCAGGGTGCTGAATAAGCCCCCGGCTCCGGGTTTCCCGGATGCCCCTTACTTCAGTGAGGGGAGGAGGTCACTATCTAATGTCTTATTGTCAGGAAAGTCATGGTTGACGCCTGCGTGTCAAAAGTATATGCTATATATTGGGTTTGTATAGAATCGCGGCAGGGAGGTGAGGCGGCAAATGGATTGTATTGATCTTTTTTGTGGATGTGGCGGTCTTAGCAAAGGCTTTTGCAATGCCGGATATGATATAGTTGCTGCCTTTGAAAATTGGGAAGCTGCGATTCAATGTTATAAGAGTAATTTTAACCACACTGTATATAAGGTAGACCTACACGACTTGAAAAATGCGGTCAATATAATTAAGGATATCAAATGCGACATCATAATTGGAGGGCCGCCTTGCCAAGATTTTTCGCACGCTGGAAATAGAACCGAAGGTAAAAGAGCCCAGCTTACCGTTTCTTTCGCACGGATAGTTTGTGCGACAAAACCACAGTTTTTTGTTATGGAAAATGTGGGCAGAGCCAATAAAAGCGAAGCCTATAACAAGGCAAAGCAATTGTTGAAAGCAGCAGGATACGGCCTAACAGAAAAAACAATCAACGCAAATTATTGTGGTGTTCCACAGAATAGAAAGCGTTTTTTTTGCATTGGCGCTTTAGGTGAACAAGATGGCTTTTTGGATGGGATTTTAGCTGCAAATTTGTCAGAATTTCCATTAACAGTTCACGAGTATCTTGGAGATAAGTTGAATCTTGAATACTATTATAGACATCCGCGCACTTATGGTAGACGTGGTGTTTTTTCTATACATGAGCCCGCTCCTACCATACGGGGAAGTAATAGACCACTTCCGTCAGAGTATAAACGCCATCCACAAGATGCCATTGACCCAAAAGAAGGGGTGCGAGCCTTGACTTTTAGGGAACGCGCACTCATACAAACCTTTCCCGCAAACTATATTTGGTTGGATGCCCCTTCGGCAAATAATCAGTTGATCGGCAATGCCGTTCCTGTTAATTTAGCCGAATATGTAGCCAAATGTATATTGGACTATTCTCAAAAAACATTCAATATGCGTGATGTTGGTTTTGTAGATTGGCTCAAGAAAGAAAAAAATTATTCTGCACGTGCAGCAAGTGATGTTCTTTCAAGGGTTAGAAGGATGAAGCGAATGGTTATGCAATGCTCAGATGATAATCAACCAGAGAATAACCTGATTGATGTTATTGAAAAATCAGATTCCTTTGCGGGACTGACAAAATCGGTTAAGTCGCAGCTACGAAGAGCGCAAACCTTGTATAGCGAGTATACTGCAACAATCATATAGAGGGGCGATTGTATGTCTAAATATGTTATTACAATGGATTTGCAGGTTCTTAATCATTTGGGATTGAATCTGTACAGCAGTATGCCTGCCGTTATATCCGAGGTAGTAGCTAATTCGTGGGATGCTGACGCTGAAAATGTCCATGTAAATATCATTGATAAAACTGAAATCGTTATATTTGATGACGGTTACGGCATGAATCTTCAAGATATAAATGAACGGTTTTTGAAGGTCGGTTATCGTAAAAGAAATGAAAGATCTCATACTCCCATGCATAACCGTGCAGTTATGGGAAGAAAGGGAATTGGAAAGCTATCTCTTTTTTCAATTGCGCACAGCATAACTATACTATCAAACAAAAACGGAGAGAAGAATGCGCTTGTAATTAACACAAAAGAATTAGATGTTGCTATAAAAAACGGAGAGGATTACGAGCCGACAGAACTCGATATTAGGAACGTCGATTTTGAGTATAATGGGACTAAAATAATACTGCTGGATTTAAAGAAAAGAACCCTTAATCTTGGACGTTTTCTTAGGCGCCGTCTTGCAAGGAGATTCTCTGTTATTGGTGATCAGTATTCTTTCAATGTCTGGATTGATAATGAGAAAGTCAAGCCTGAAGATAGAGAATACATTTCAAAAGCCCAATATTTATGGCTGTATGGAAGCGAAACTGAACAACAACAAATCTTATCACAAATTAATCCTCTAATTTTCAAAAAGTCCTTTCCACGCCCCAATATACTTAGTGTCAGTGGCAACGAATACTCTTTGACTGGTTGGCTTGCTACATCTGAAGAGCCTAATGCCTTGAAAGACGAGGACGAATCTGTAAACAGGATTGCTATAATGGTTCGTGGTAAGATGGCGAAAGAGGATATACTGAGCGAGTGTGGCGAAACTGGTCTATATGCTAAGTATGTGTTTGGCGAACTATCCGCCGAATTTCTTGACAAAGACGATGAAGACGATATTACTACAAGTAATAGACAAGATTTCTTTGAAGATGATGAACGGTACTTAACTTTGCACAAATTCGTCAAAGAAGAATTGCGTCAAATAAAAAATGCATGGATTGATTTGCGAAATCAGTTGGGAACCACCGAAGCGCAGAAAATTGTCGTTGTTAATGAGTGGTATAGTGAATTAGGTTCAGATGATAAAAAGGCTGCTCAAAAGCTGTTTGGCAAAATCAATCAATTAACAGTTGAGCAAGGTGAAAAGAAAGAGCTTATTCGGCATAGCATATTGGCTTTTGAAACGTTAAAATTGCAAACATGTCTCAGTGAATTTGACGGAATATCACCAGAGGATATAACTGCCTTCATTCGTGCGGCCGAAGTTTTAAGTAGTATTGAAGCAACCTATTATTATAAAATCGTGTATGAGCGACTTTCTGTAATTAAAAAGTTGAAAGAAGTGACAGATGAAGATGCTCTTGAAAAAGTTGTGCAAGAACTGCTTGCACAATATCTTTGGCTCCTTGACCCAGCTTGGGATAGAGGAACCGAGATACCTTCTGTAGAAAAAGCCATAAAGACACAATTCAATTCCATAAATAGTACACTAACCCAAGAGGAAAAGGATTGTCGCTTGGATGTTCGATATAAAAAGGCTTCTAACAAGCATGTAATAATCGAGTTGAAGCGTGCGAAACGATCGGTTAAATCTTTAGAACTTCTTGAACAAATGAGAAAATATCATTCTGCTATGTCAAAGGTACTTGAAGAGAGAAGAGATAAAGAACCTTTTGAAATGATTGTTTTGGTTGGCAAAAGGCTAGATGAGCAAGATGTACACCAAGACACATATAACAAAACAATCCATATGTTCGAAGGATTCAGTACTCGAATTATGTATTATCAGGAATTGATTTCAAACGCAGAAAAAATGTATAGTGATTTTATTGACAAAAACCGAGAAGCGGAGCGTATGTTTGAGAAGTTTATTCATTCGGGCGAAGAGGAATGAGTGTAAAATCATCTACAATCCACGATGATTCTCCTTCATAAGATAGACCGTCGCATCGAGTTATTATGGGGCGCCCATAATAACTCGATATCTTTAAAATTTGATATTTTGCTGATTGATCAATCCGGGGTGGCCGCTGATCGTTCAGACAATAACCATACCTGCTTGTTGTATAGAAATCGGCCATGCTCTTACCTTCTCCGCGTTAGAAATTTCGTTTAGTTTTTCTATATTTAGTAGATAATATGCAAGATAGAATCAAAACAGTACGGCGAAGACGGAGCGAAAGAGGTGATTTTGTTTGGCAGATATGTTCGATCCTCAAAAACGTAGTGAAATTATGTCCAAAGTGCATAGCGCCAATACTACGCCTGAACTTCGCATCCGTAAGCTGTTACATGGCATGGGATACCGCTTTAGGTTACAAAGACGCGATCTGCCCGGAAATCCAGATATAGTTCTTTCAAGATATAAAACAGTTATATTTGTGCATGGCTGCTTTTGGCATGGCTGCCCATCGTGTAAACATGCCCAAGTAAGGCCTAAAGCAAATGCAGAATATTGGGGAAATAAGTTAAATAGGACGCTTGAACGTGATCAAAAAAATATAGCCCAATTGGAGCAAATGGGCTGGAGTGTAATAGTAATATGGGAGTGTGAAACCAAGAAGCAAAAGCTGCCTCTCCTAAGAGATAAGCTGGATTCTCTTTTAAACCTGTGAGTTGTTTCCCCGATAATTACTTTTCTCAAGAAGAATTGGAAACAGTAAAAGACGTGCAAAAAAAATTTCAGTCCTGGGGGTCAAAGCGGATATCTAATTACTCACACAGCGAAGAGGCATATAAAAACACTATTCAAGGAGAAAAAATATCTTATTGTTTTGCGGAAAACCTATCTTTGGTTTAAAAAAACTGGCCGGGTCATTTAGTGCCCGGCTTTCGTATTTTCAGGGAACAATTTTCGAACACAATCGTTCCCAAAACACACGTTCTATGGTATAGTGGAGGTGGCGAATCAGACGGTGCTATGCTGGCCACAGGGACAACCGAAGCCGGACAAAACCGTTGTTGCCTAGTCATAGACCCCACGCCTAAAGGCGGGGGCTTGCGGGAGTAATCCCAACAGCCTCTGCCTTCAAGCGGACATATGACCAGCCCAAGCCTGCCGGGACCCTTTGGGCGAGCAGGCTACGTTACACAGGTCACGGCACCCCGAGATACTTCTCCAGTCCCCTGCACTGCCGCTGGCGGTTAAACAGGCTTAAGGGGTTAAGCCAGTGCCGTCAGCGTAAAAAGCCCGTGTAACATTGGCAAGGAGAGACGCCTATAAGGCGCGCAACAGGCCCCGTAAGGGGTCTCTGGAAGGAGATGTTCAAATTGGTATTCGTGCTGGACAAGCGCAAGAAGCCCCTGATGCCCTGTACTGAAAAGCGGGCCAGGCTCCTTTTGGAGCGTGGCAGGGCGGTAGTCCACCGCATGATTCCATTCACCATCCGGCTAAAAGACCGGTTAGCGGAGGAAAGCAAGGCGCAGTCTTTAAGGCTGAAGCTGAAGCCGGGGGCCAAAGAAACCGGCGTAGCCGTTCTGCGGGAGGACACCCCAAAACAATCTGAAACCATATTTCTCTGCGAGATCCGCCACAAGCCGGGCATAAAGCAAAGTTTGGACAGCCGTCGGGCATTGCGCCGTAGTAGAAGGAACAGGAAAACCCGCTACCGCAAGCCCCGGTTTGAGAACCGCAAACGTCCAGAGGGCTGGCTGCCGCCGTCTTTAGATGCGAGAGTAGACCAGACCATGGCCGTAGTAAACAAGCTCACAAAGCTACTCCCGATAACCTCCATCAGCTACGAGCACGCCAAATTCGACACGCAATTAATGCAGAACCCGGAGATTTCCGGTGTAGAATACCAGCAGGGAGAACTTTTCGGCTATGAAGTTCGGGAATACCTACTGGAGAAATGGGGCCGTAAATGCGCTTACTGCGGCAAGACCAGCGTACCACTGGAGGTCGAACACATCGTTCCGAAGTCCAGGGGTGGCAGTAGCAGGGTGTCGAACCTGACCCTGGCGTGCCACGAGTGCAATCAGGAGAAAGGTACGCTTACGGCTGAAGAATTCGGTCATCCCGAGGTACAGGCCAAAGCCAGGCGACCCATGAAAGAGGAAGCCATGCTCAACGCCACCCGGTGGAGACTGTTCAGTCGGCTGAAGGACATCGGCCTTCCTCTGGAGTGTGGTACCGCAGCCAGAACAAAGAAGCAGCGCATTGAACGCAAATTTCCCAAGACCAAGTGCCACGAGGCCTGCTGCGTTGGGGCGAGCACCCCGGAGAGACTTGTAATTAAGCAAAAGCATGTATCAATTTGGATGGCAACAGGCCGGGGCACCAGGAAGATGTGCAACACGGATAAGTATGGGTTTCCTATATCCCACAGGATGCGGAAGAAGGCTTACTTCGGCTTTCAGACCGGCGACATCGCGGCAGTAACAATAACCAGGGGTAAATACAAGGGTTATTGGACTGGTCGTGTGCTGGTAAGGGCAAAAGGTAATTTTGACCTTAAGATTGGGACAGGAAAGCGGATCAGCGCATCTTACAAAAACTTTCAATTATTACAACGAAATAGCGGCTGGCAATACGAGAAGAAAAAGTTGGCGGGCTAACGCCCGCGCCGCATTTCCTCCACATGCCTAAAGGCAGGGGCACCCATGCGGCAGAAAGGTGGAACTACATTTTGGGGAATAGTGTTTTTCAATCATACAGTTTCTGATATAATTATAGCCACAAAGGAGTGTTGCCTTTGGCTGAATATGACCTAATCATCAAAGCCCTTGCCGAGCGTTACATGGACAAGATTGCATCCTTTGTCCGGGGTGTGCCGGTTTCCGTGGAGCAAATTGAGGACAAAGACAAAGAAGCCGTGGCCGTACAGCGCACCTCCGACGCGCTGGTCAAGGTGCGTGAGAATGGTTACGAATACCTGATGCTGGTGGAGTTCCAGTCGCGGCCGGACCGGAAGATGGCCGGGCGGCTGTTGGAGTACACGGCCATGCACCACCGGCGGCATGAAAGACCGGTCTACCCGGTGGTAATCAACCTGACCGGCGGCGGCCGGCGGGAAGAGCGCTACACAGTGGACTGCCTGGACTTGACCGTAGTCGATTTCAACTACCGCCTGATCAACCTGGAGGACATCGCCGGCCGGGAATTGCTTTACCGGGGGCCGGTGGGCCTGTTGCCCCTGGCTCCGCTGATGCGGCAGGACGAGCCGCCGGAGGCGGTGCTGGAGAAATGCGCGAAGCGGATGGACAGCGAAGTCGAAGCCGACGAGAGGGCGATCCTGTACGTGGCTCTCGCGGCGCTTTCATCCTTGAGGTTTCCAAAAGAGTTGATTCTTAAAGTACTGGAGGTGAGCAAGATGGAAAACTTACCGTTTTTTGATGGTATCCGTGAAGAATGGGAAGCTAGGGGCCGTCTTGAAATGCTTTTTGATTTAGTTGAAACCAGGTTTGGGAATGTTCCTGACGAGTTGCGTAGCCATTTGGGAGCGTTAAAGGGAAATGAAGAAATAAAGCAGGCGATGCGAAAAGCCATTACTGCGGAAACGATAGAAGAATACATGGCAAAACTTCAGCATTGAGATTGTGCTTAAGCCGGGCATCCCGCCCGGCTTTTGTATTTTCAGGAGCAGGCTTCCCTTTGATCCTTTCAATTTCCAGGAGGTGTGTTATAATGGGTGAAAGCAAGCGTGCTTATACTTTTGAAAAGGAGAGGGTTGCTGTGTTCCTGGACCTTCTGGGGAGAATAAGGAATACCAGGCTCCCTTTGAGCAAGCCTCTACTTCCTCTATTTGACGCTGTTATAAACGCCATTAATGCGATTGAGGAAACAAACCGGGTTGACGGACAGATTGAGATCCGCTTCATCCGTGATGATCCGCAATTAAGTTTACCGGATTGCGGCCCCGGTCCTATCACCTCTTTCGCGGTCTTCGATAACGGGATTGGGTTTACCGAAAAACACTTTGCAGCTTTCCAGACCTCAGATACGACTTTTAAGCTACAAAAAGGCGGAAAGGGGATTGGGCGCTTTCTTTGGTTGAAGGCTTTTGAGAAGGTACAAATCGAAAGTACCTATCATGAAAAAGATTCCTATTATACTCGTAGCTTTACTTTCGAACTTTCAAATGAAGGGGTGACTGGCCACTTAGTTAAGCCGGTCTCCGAATCGGACACGAGTACCAAAGTATGCTTATTGTATATGAAGTCTGAATATAGGAAAAACTGCCCACAAAGTATAGAGGTTATTGGAAAGAGACTCATACAGCATTGTACCCCTTACTTTCTGTGGCCGTGGTGCCCAAATATTGTCCTTGTTGACGGCGCCGAGAAAATTTTACTTAATGATATTTTCCGGGAGCAAATCTCCTCTACCGCAACTCATCGGAGTTTTTCGATTAAGGGTCAAGACTTCAATGCACTACATCTTCGTTTTTACTCAAGCGATGAGCCCCACCATAAGGTACACTATTGCGCAAACAACCGTGAGGTGCGCGAAGAAAACCTTGACACGATTATTCCCGACCTTCAGGGGCGGCTTATGGATGAAGAAGGCGGACAGTTTTTCTGCTCGACTTATGTGTCAGGAAAATTTCTTGACGAGACGGTTAATAACGAACGAACCGATTTTGAGTTGAGCGATGCTAGCTCCAACATCTTCCCCGAAGAGATCACAAAAAAAGACTTGCGAGATGCAATCTTAGAAGAAGTTAAAGGTTATCTTCGCCCCTACCTGCTGGCAGTAAGAGCGAAGAAGATGGAAAAAATTGAGAGATTTATTTATTCTCAGGCGCCACGGTACCGGACTTTATTAAAATACGGTAGAGATTCACTCATAGATATTCCTGCGAACGTTTCTGAGCAGGCACTGGACCTTGAGTTGCACCGTATAAAGTCTCAGATGGACTCGGATTTAAAGAAAAAGGGAGAGACTTTTTTAAAGGATAATACGGAAGGATTGGAAGATATTGAGGGGTATAAACAACGGTTCCGGGAATTCACGAACCAATTAAATGATTTTGTTAAATCTGAACTGGCTGAATATATTGTCCATAGAAAACTTGTCCTCGACTTACTCCAGAGGTACCTGGAGTTAAGGGACGACGGCAAGTATCACTTGGAGGAAACTATACATCAGCTTCTTTTTCCTATGCGGACCACTTCCGACGATATTGATTACGAGCGTCAAAACCTTTGGGTAATCGATGAAAAACTGTGTTACCATCGGTATCTAGCGTCCGACTTACCCCTTTCCTTTGTGGGACCGATAGAAGTTAAAAGTTACGAGCGGCCGGACCTGATCATTTTCAACTCACCGTTCGCCTTCACGGAGGATGAACCACCGTTCTCGTCTATTGTCATAGTGGAGTTTAAAAAACCATTACGTAACGATTATTCTGATGAGAAAAATCCAATTACTCAGGTTTATGGTTATGTTAAAAAAATCCGTGAAGGTAAGGTGAAGGACAGGAGTGGTCGGCCTATAGCTTTGGCGCAAAACACACCATTTTACTGTTACGTTCTTTGCGATTTAACGGAGAAGATCAAAGAACAAGCTGGAAATGCTGACTTGCGTCCTACTCCAGACGGACTTAGTTTTTTTGGCTATAACAGTACGCATGGGTGTTACATCGAAGTGGTCTCGTATAATAAGGTGATCGGTGATGCTAAAAAGAGGAATCAGATTCTCTTTGATAAATTGCGTCTTCCTCAAAAGATGGTTTCTCAAGCGGAGGCTGTAGTTTAGAAAACCACAGGAAACCTGTCTGAAGCTCATTATTGCCTTACAGGACGGAACGTGTCAAACCTTTTGAGACATCTTTCTCGTGAAATTAGTGTAGTTCACCGGATCTATGTCAATATATGTCACTTAATTGCTTAAGCAGGCGATGCGAAAAGCCATTACTGCGGAAACGATAGAAGAATACATGGCAAAACTTCAGCATTGAGATTGTGCTTAAGCCGGGCATCCCGCCCGGTTTTCGTATTTTCAGAGAATATTTTTCGAACACAATCGTTCCCAAAACACCTGTTCTATGGTATAATGGAGGTGACAACAAAAGGAACCAGCGCCAAATTTTTTGTGCCTAACAACTAACCAAAAATCGAAAGGAGGAAATTTTCGTGAAAAAAGTCAAAATTACCGCTCTGGTCCTGGCCTTCATCCTGGCCATGGCCCTGCCGGCAGTGGCGGAGCAAATCGACGTCTACGATCAGCAGAAGGCCCTCGTCAAAAGCGTGGTCTTCAAAATCGGCGTTCCGAAATACGTCGTAAATAATGAGACAATCGTGCAAATGGACGCCGCCCCGTTCATCCAAAGCGACCGGACCTTTGTTCCGGTGCGTTTCCTGGGCAACGCCCTGGGCGTGAGCAACGACAACATCAAATGGGAAAATGACACTCAAACAGCAACGCTGAAAGGCAATGCCACCCTGCAAATGAGCGTCGGCAGGGCAGAGGTCAAAATAAACAACCAGGCCAAGGCCATCGACGTGGCCCCGGTGCTGAAGGCCGCGCCTGCTTGGCGGACCTACCTGCCGGCCCGGTACGTGGCGGAAGGCCTGGGGTACCAGGTAGAATGGGACGAGGTCAATCAAATCGTAGTATGCTGGCCGGCAGGGCAGGAGAAGCCGGACGTAAGCGGAGCGGTGGATTATTTTACCTATTTTCTGCCGCAGTCGGTGCAGCCGCCGGCGCAAGTGACTGACCCCGGCTACAAGCTTCCGGATAAAAACAGCCCGCTTATAGACCAAAAAATGACTGCGGAATATAATAACGGCATTTATTGGACCAAGGCGGGGCTGCTGATTGATCCTGGAAATGACGATGGTAAAGATACAACTGATCTTAGTTTGCTGATTAACGCTCTTGATGATGGAGGTTCCCTGGAAGCCTACGATCAGGCCGAATCCATCCTGGCATCCCGCTTTGGCCAGGAGTTTGCTGGGGAAGTCATGACTTACGCCCGACAGAAAAAAACCAGGTGGGGAATGATGAATGCGGAAAAATGGTACACCACGCCGACCGGCCAGTGGCTGCGGGTGGCGATGGGCGAAGGAACCAATATTACGGTTTACACCCCACCAGGCTACAAGCCATACTAAGGGAGGTATATATAATTTCATGAAGAAAGTGATATTCGCCGCGATAGCGGTATTTTCTTTGTTATTCAGCACTGCAGCCTGGGCCGGTGAGTTTAGGGACATGATGGAGGCCCTCGCCCAAACCGGAGTAATAATCGACCAGGCAAACCAGGATACGAACAACCACTACACGGAAACAAACGAGGCGGGTAAAGCGAGAAATATCTACGAAGTCACCAGGGGCCAGGCGCAAGGCATCATCTTCGACGAACTGGAAGAACTGGGGCTGCCGCTTTATACGATCACCTGGGGCGACCCTCACGGAGGGAATAAAGGCGTCCAGGAGAGATATGTCGGGTATACAGCTAAGAACGAGGACTTTACCAACCCGGCCTTCCCGCACGACGCCTGGGCCGGCGGGGTGTTGGAGGACAGGAACTGGATAAGCGAACCGTGGAAAAACATTCCAGATCAACAACAGAACAAATACGACGGTAAACAGAAATACTACGACAGCATCACCACCGGCGCCTTGTTATACTACGGCGACGTCGTGTCCAGGCCGAAGGCCAGGCCCGATTTCTGGAACAACCTTTCCAGCTACGTCCACGTCCTGGCCCCGCCCACGACTTATACCTGGGGTATGGGCCGTATATGGCATCAAACAGCTGACGGCAGCATCTGGTACTTGTCCGTGCCGCTGCTCCCGCATATCATGACCAACGATAATTATGTAAAACACGCAGACGTTTCGGTAAAAATCGAGCCGCCCGAAAAAGAGGCCCAACCCGGTGAAGAAATTACTTTCACTGCAACCCTCAAACTCAAGCAAGCCCCAGCGATAACCATCAACGGCAAGACGACTGCCCCCGGCAGGTGGTTTGTATGGGCGACAGCAAACCATGAGGTAAGCGGCAAGCCATACCCGGTATCATTGGAGCCACTTGACGGAGCGCCCAAGTTTGACCAGAACTACAAGGCAGCAATTTTCGAGGAAGGCAAGGACTATAAGTACAAACTGACCGTCCACGCCCAGAACATTTCTTCGCTGGTGAAACTGTTCGCCGAGCCGTTCGCTCCATTTAGGGACGTAAATCCGGCAGACAATAACGCCAAGGCGGAAGTAAGAGTCCAACGAGTCAATCTCAAGGTCACCAGCATCGCTCTGGATCCCAACCCCGGCACTCCGAACCGGCCCACAAGCGGCGTTATCACCGTCCGGAACAACTCCGATAAAGCGTTTACGGCGACCAAGACCATCTGGCGGGTGCGCCACTCAGACGGTTCGGTGCTGGACGAGAACACCATTGTCACCGACCTGGCCCCCGGGGAATCCAAGCAATTGCCGCTCAGCTTCACCCCCGACATCGCGGACACTTACAGCGTGGCGGCTATGATCAACCCAGACCACGACAACCCGATCAATGAGATTAACCTTCTGTGCGGCGACTGGCCCGGAGATAACCGGGTGGAAGTGAGCTACAGGGTGGAAGAGCCCTGCACGGACATCTCCGTGTCCGGCGCTTATTCCCACCCCGCGGGGACGCGGTACGTTGGGCATAATACCGAAGTCGGCGCCACTATTGCCCGCGCCAACGACGGACCAGACGGCCCGGTGGACGTAACCGTAACTGTTTCCGGCCCGGATTTCCACCAGACGAAGACGATCAGCCTCGGCAGGGGTCAGAGCCAGAAAGTCGTGTATATAGTTACGGTCAACCAACCCGGCCAGGCTACTTTCACCTTCCGGGCCGACCCTGTAGGCATCAAGGACTGCAGCCCCGGCAACAACTCGGCCACCGTATCGTTCAATGTCAAACAGATGCCGGGAATGGAGACGCCCGAGTCGGGTACGACTTGGTCGGAGTTAACTGACACCAAGTAGAGTTACCCCTAAACTCGTTCAGCTAAAGCTGAACATCGGGACTTCGGTGGGGGACTCCGCCCCCACCGAAGCAGAAAATGAGACACCCACTTCTAGAAGCGGGTGTCTTTCAATCTGAAAAAAATGAGGAGGTGGAACCGGCGCGGATACCCCTAAATTCATACAGGGGTATCCGCGCCGGGTTTTAAATTGAAATTTCTCAAAAACCAGCGCGGCACCGTACTCCTGGAATTCGCCGTCATGTTCCCGATCTACATCGCCGTGCTCCTGGGCATCATCAACCTGGCGCTATTGCTAAATAACAGCATCGTTGCCCAGGCTGCTTCCCGCGACGCCGCGAATGCGGTGGCCGTGACCGGCAACGTATCGAAAGGCATACAAAAAGGGCGGGAGACCATCGATATCGGCGGCCTGGGCGGTAATGCTACAGTATCGGTAGATACTCCCGGTGTCGGTGTGGATCGGGTAAACGGTACAGTTAACTATCAGACGCCGGTCGTGGCTCCCGGCGTTGGCTTTTTCCTGGGGGGGAAACCCTGGGATAACCAAGTCACATTGCGGGAGCAAACCAGTTATTACGTGGAGTACCGCAACCGAACGCATTATAATCGGCCTACCGCAACGTGTGTGAGCTGTTCTTGCAGTGGGGGGTGCGGTAATTGAGGGGGGTGTTCAGGGATCAGCGCGGTGTTGCGCTCTTGATAACCTGCATTGTTATTGTGGTCCTGCTTCTTCTTGCAGGCGCGGCTACCGACCTGGCCAGGGCTTGGACAGCCCGGGAAGACCTTCAGACCGCCGTTGACTCGGCAGCCCTGGCCGGCTCCCGGAGCGCGGTGCGCCACGTGACAATAACGGTGGGGTACGGGCATTGCAACACATGTTGTGATGAGGATAAATGTTGGTGTTGTTGCGAGTGTGATCCGCCACAAACCCTTACCGGAACCGAAAAACACCTTATCGAAGAAGGGGGTTGGAAGAGGGGCACCTGCTGCGACCGTTTTTTGGGGATAGAAAAACGGGGGATAGAGTACCCGCCCGAAACCGTGGATAATTCAAACACCGTACTTGACCTCAACTGGCCTAAATTAATGACCCCGGACGGAGGAGGAAACAAAAACCAATCAGACGTTACAGTTTACGATGACTTTAGGTATAGTCCATATGGTCCGTCCGTCAGGGTAACTGCACTGGGGAATATAAAAACTGCGCTCCTTAAGCTAGCAGGGATTAAGGAAGTGCCATCGCACCGTTGCGGCCAATCAACATCATTTTATGATGTTATCCGTAACGGGTGGTTCACCGGGAAAAATAACCCTCCTGATAATGCCTGCAATTAGGCCGGGGCCAAAAACGCCCGGCTTCTTTATTTTAGGGGGGGTGAAAACGTGTGGTTTATTAAAGACAACCGTGGCACGGTTTTCCTGGAGTTTGTCATGAGTTTTATAGTCCTGCTCATTTTGTGGGCGGGGATGTGTAACTGTGCTCTGCTGTTTAAAGAAAGGCTGGCCGTGGCCTCCGCACTGCGGGAGGCCGGTAGGGAGGCGGCCGTCCGGAAAGACTTCTACGCCGGTATAGACAAGGGATACCAGGTGCTCCAGGCGGCAGGAATACCCAAAGACAGGTCGGAGGTGCAGGTCTACCAGGCGGCACAGAACCTGGTGGCGGCGGAAGTCACCTGCCGTTCGCCTGTGGTCCTGCCATTGATGAACGGGATGATGGGCGGGAACCCGCTGGCGAGGGAAATTGTGCTCCACGACGTGAAGGTTTTTAGGTATGAAGAAACCCCAGGGGGTTAGTGAAAATGAACTTTCAGTGGATGATCACGTACCCCGCCGCCGTTGCAAAACAGGTGGCGACGGTTCTTCTTGGCGCGGCAGTAATAGTAGCCATATACTATTTTTCACCCCGGTCTGTTCGCTGGCTGCTGGCGACCGTTATCGCAGTAGTGGCGGTAATGGCATCGTACCGGATAGCTACGGGGGATATGGCCTTGAGGGATGTCGTAGGAAGTTTTCTCTGGCCTTGAGGGGGAATTGCATTGTTAAGTGAGCAGCACATATTGCTGGCCGGAATATTTCTGTATGGTGCAGTCACCGGTGGATTTTTAAATATGCTTTTTTATCGGCTGCGCCGGAGGCTGCCGGTCTTCAGGCCAAAGAGGTCGTTCTGTGACCACTGCGGAAAAACTTTAACTTTGGCTGACGTGTTTCCGATAATTCCTTTCATAATATTTCGGGGCCGTTCCCGGTGCTGCGGCCAGCGCGTCAGCTGGCTGTACCCGGTAGTAGAAATCGTAACGGGTTTTACATTTGTTGGAGTATTTTTCCTGATATTTCGTTAAGAAGGGAGTTGTTAAATTATTTACACAAGGGACGTAGCATTGCTGGTAGGCTGCCTGCTCCCGGTGCTGATAGCCGCCTACACCGATGCCAGATGGCATCTCGTACCGGATAGGATTACCTTGCCAATACTGATCGCTGCTCTGGTGAGTGCGGTCTATGGACAGCGAGTCCCGGACGCTCTATTAGGCATGTCCCTGGCGGGAGGCATATTACTCCTGGGTGCGGTACTGGGCGGTGTCGGCGGTGGGGACGTGAAGCTGGCGGCGGGGTTGGGCCTGTGGTTTGGTTTACAAGATGCGGTGATAATTCTTTTTATTGCATCAGTGTTTGGCGTAATATGGGGCCTGGCCGGAAGGGCTAAAGCCGGCAGGCTGAAGAGCTGGGCACAGACTTTCTTTGGCGGGCTATATCTGGGAGTGTTTTGCGGCGTCAAAGGTGCGGTAGAGCTGCCGAAGTTACCGGACAATCCGGAAATTGTGCCCGAGGGAGCAGTTCCTTTTGGGACGTGTTTAGCGCTGGCATCGTGGGCAGTATTCTTATTTCAATTCGTGGAGAAAGGAGGACCGATGTAATTTGTTCTTTCGCAAAAACAAAATTGCAACGGCAAGCCTGGCAGGAACGAGACAACTTCCTTGGCGTGGCATAATCGCCGTTATAATTGGTTTGGCCGTGGCCGCCGGTTCATGGTGGTACCTCCAACAGTACGTCGCCACGCATCAAAAGACCGAAGCCGTCGTTGTCCCGGCCCACGACATCCCGGTTTTCAAGGTAATCGAGCAAAGCGATCTGGCAAACAGGACAATTGTCTTAGGAGCGAGGGAGCCCAACGCCGCACTAAATCCGCAGGAGATCGTGGGGAAAATGTCGTCTACCATGCTCTATAAGGGCGAGCAAATTCGTCGGGAGAGGTTGTCTGACCCGGTTACTTTAAACCGCCAGGAAGTTACTGTTAACATTGACCCTGCGCGGGTGAACGGGGCGTCCCCGGGTGACATCGTGGACGTGTACTGGGTGCAGGGAGAAAGCACCCCAGGGGCGTTGCTTGCCGCCGATGCAATAGTGAAAGCCGTGGCGGATGCGAACGGCGCGCCTATAGCGGAAGGTTCTGCAGGCGTGATGGCCGCCGCCGCGCAGGTGGGCAAGGGGACGCCGGCGATGGTCACTTTATATGTGATGTCGGGGGAAATACCCCAGGTGGTGCGGGGTGCTGCGGCGGGAAACAAGGGTGTCGTCCTGGTGAGGAAACCGAGGCCGGGTGGAACGGCTACGGCAACATCGGCGATTCCGGAAACGGTGCAAGGGCAGCCGAAGGAACAACAGACACAGAAGCCGCCTCAAGGTTAGGGGCGGTTTTCTTTTTTGTAGTACAGGTAGGCAACTTCTCCGTCGTCTTTAACGATGTAGTTGGATGTGGGCAAGTTGCGAACCTTAAGCCACCAATAAATGTCTCCCAAGCATCCAAACATGGAAATCAAAACGGAGGAAACGAAAGGTATGAAAAGCCAAAAATTAGTAAATGGCGTTAGGATAAGTAAAACAAGAAACATAAAACAAACAAAAGCGAATGGCACTAAAAGATATTGCTTAAATATAGTTAGCGATATTAACGAATGTATTATGACACATGGACGATTAACCATCTTAAAGCCAATAAATAATTTGATATCTGCCGGTATACGATGTGCTTTTAAAGTTAAAAAATGGGCATGTTCGTGGATGAAGACAAGTAAAAACTTTGACATAATGAATAAGGATAAACTCATAGCTAAATGCGAAAGAGAAATTAGATACAAATTTGATAATATTGTAAGGGAAACAACACAGGCAATCGTTAGAAACATGTCAAAATACGCGGCAATACTAAGCAGTTGCCGAGGTATTGTCAGTTTAATTGAAAACGAATCAGGAGAAGCATCGCAACCGCCCATTATAACGTCCTTTCTTTTTGGTACGGGATTTGCTCTTGGCGCATATCTGACAATGTTGCTACCTTGGAATTGCACAGCGTTCTTAATCATTTTTACGTTAGGTGCCGGGTTTGCTTCGTTGCTTATTAAAATTGAGAAGGATTACAAAAACGCTATGGCGCTATTTTTCTTTTCTGCTGCGGGAGGTATTTTACTTGATTGGAGCATCTTAAAAATGATTTGCTAAATTAACTGAAAAACCTTAAAGGACGTGATTAACTTTGTGTAACGGTATCTGTAACTTTTTGCGTTCCATTATGTTGTCTGAAGCAGGTTGGAGCACAGAAAGCATCTCCTCTGTATTGATATTAATTTCACTAAGCTTTCTAATGCTAGAAATAATTCGTCGCATTCACTGAAAAACCTTCAAAGTTATAAGGGCTGCGAAAGGACGGGGTTAAATGGGCTTATTCGATCGTAATAAAAAAAACATTGAAGAAATCTGCATCGGTAGCAAGTCACTCCATGAGGCCACGAAAATCGTTCAGGACACGGTAACCGACCAGGAAGTATGGGGTGAGGAAAAAGCAAAGGAAAACAAGCAAATTCTCGAAGATGCCCAGGCCGGCATCCCGGTGGCAGTAAAGAAAGCGGAACTTTTGATTAGAGAAACTCTGGAAAAGTTAAAGGTCCAAGTTCCCGACATGACATTGGAGCAGGCGGCCTACGAAATATACAAATACGCCTGGGGTCTGGATGCGATCGAGGATCTATATCGCAATCCCACGGTGGACGAAATCCGCGTGAATGGACCGGAACACGTCTTCATCCAGCGGAAAGGCAAAAACGAAAGGACTGTCGTAAAATTCAAGGGAGGAGAGGAACGCATTCGGAAGATCGTCTCCCGGATAATCATGCACGACCGGGGAATAGCGTTAACGTCGTCTACGCCGGAGTTGGAGTCTGTCCGGAAAGATGGGTCGAGGCTGACAGCGACCTGCCCGCCAGCCAGCAGAAAGTGGACTTTCGTGCTGAGAAAACACGGCACCTTCCAGATGAATCCTGAAAACCTCATAAAAACGGGAACCCTGGACGAAAGGATTTTAAAGCTCCTCATCCTGCTGGTGAAGGGCCGGGCGAACATCCTGATCTCCGGCAACACCGGTTCCGGAAAGACCAGCCTGCTGCGTTTCCTGCGCGGATACTCCGACCCTTTGATGCGGATAGTGACCCTGGAATCGGACGCTGAACTCCGTCTCTCGGATTACTATCCCGCCCGGGACATAGTTGAATTCGAGGAGCACGCCGACATCGGGTTGAGTATGAACAAACTCTTTCGCTTGGTGCTCCGCTACTCGCCGGATATCATCGACACCGGGGAGATCCGCGGCAAAGGCGAGGCCATTGAGGCAATCAAATCCTGCACCCGCGGCCACGACGGTTCGGCCAGCACAATCCATTTCAGCAACCCTCATGAAGCTATCGAAGGATGCGGAAAGATGATGCTGGAGGAAGGGTTGAACTTGCCCCTCAGTGTTGCCATGACCTGGGTGGCGTCGGCTTTCAATATTGTCATTCAAATGTTTTCCGACAGCCGGCGCGGGATCAAGAAGATAACTCACATAACCGAAGTCTGGCCGGAGGGCGAGAAAATCCACTCCCGTGATCTCATCGTGTGGCAACCCGAGTCGGACGACTATTTCGCCGGCAAATGGGTGTGGCTGAACAACCCGAGCGAGAATTTGATCAAGAAGATGCGCCGTTTCGGAGTCACTTCAGCCGACCTGAGAGAGGCGGGGGTGGTGTTATGATTTTGATTGAAAACGCGTTAATAAGTCTGGCCGGCGCCGGTTTGGGAGTGAGCGCGGGAACCGCCGCCGCGTCTCTATTAAAACGTGTCCGTGGCTTAAGAATGAGCACGGTTATGAGGCAAAGCAAAAGAACCGAAAGAATTCCCCTCGCGGTCCAGAAGTTTCTCGCGCCGTATAAATCGACGGAAGATCTCCCGGTATGGATGCAGAGGTGGCTGGCCCAAACCGTCCACAACCTGGAGCGCACCGGCTCCAAACTGTCTCCGGTGAGGTACGCGGCCCTAATTATATTCGGGGCTCTCGCTGGTTTTGTCATAGGCATAACCCTGCTGCAGAACCTCCCCGCGTCCTGTTTAATCGCCGCGTCCGCCTACCTGATCCCGGATCAGATTATAAATGGCCGACTGCAAGCCAGAAAGTTTAAAAAAATAGAGCAGCTCGGCGCGGCAATCAGGGTGTTTGCGGCAGAGTTCGCCGACACCCCGCAGGTTTCCCGGGCAATCGCGGCGGTGGCGAAACGCGCCCCCGACCCCCTGGGGGCGGTCTTCCGGGAAGCGGAAAGGCTCGTCGTAACCGGGAAAAGCCCCGACGAAGTATGCGCCTACCTATTGAAGGAGTTGGATTTCGAATACGGGCGGATGTTCGTCCAGGTATTACGAGTGGCATGGAACGACGCCTCGGCGAAATCTCTCTTCAGCCGCTTAGCGGCCCGCATCGGCGGAATGCAGAGCCTGATCCAGAAAAACCGATCCGGCCTGGCGTACAGCAGGATCATGGCGATCATCGTAAACGCGATGATCCTGCCGGCCGCGTTGGGCATCCGCTTTCTTATTCCCGAAACGGGGTACTTTTTGGTGCACCATCCTGCCGGGAGGTTGCTGGTGTGCATGGCTTTCCTGAGCGTCCTGGCCGGGCTGATTTTGGACAAAATGCTAAACGAGGTGGAAGGGTGATGCAAAATCTTAACGTTGTAGTTATTTTGACAGTTCTTACGGCCCTGGGCGCGGGTTTCAGCGCGGCCGCTTTTTTCATGGGCGTGCTATATAGCACTTCGTCAGCCCGGCTGGCGGAAAGAATGAGATCTTTGCGCCCCGTAAAACATCGGCAGGCCAAAAAAGAAACCAGGGACTGGTCGCCTTTCCACGATACCAAGACCACTCTGGCCTGCCTGGGCGGCGCGGTTTGCTTCGGCGGAATTGCCTGGGGGACACCGTACCTATCCATAGCAATGCCTTCGGGCAGTTTTATTGCCATGGCTGTGATGTTGGGCGTGCGTCACTTAAGAAACAGCAGCGATAAGTTTTTGCAGCTCCGCGAGGCGGCCCTACTTTACGAGAGCATCGACCTGTTCGGCCAGGCGGGGTTTACCGTGAGGCAGGCCATGCAGTTGAGCCTGCCGCTGGTTTCGAAGCTCCGGCCGGCGCTGGAGAAATGCATTGAGCATTGGGGCGGCGGGTCCATGCGTGCGATTGAGCAGTTAGGCAATGACATCGGCATCTCCGAAGCCGATGTTTTGATTTCCGTACTCATGCACGCGGAGGAAGTGGGAACGGCAAAGCTGTCCGGCGTCATGGAGGAAGAGTCGTCCCGCATCGATGAGTTGAGACAGACATTAGCGGAAATGCGCGTGGCGGGGAAACCGATTTACGCGACGGCATACATTTTCCTGCCGGTGGCCACGCTGCTGGGGATCATCATGGGTCCCCTGGCTTACAGGGCCATACTGATGATTTCCAACCTGCGCTCGCCGGGCGGGATGTAAATATTTCGGAAAGGAGGTCAACCACCCCCCGCTTAAAGGCAGGGGCATCCGGCAGGAGAAAGGAGGTGAAACAGAAATGTTCAAAACGCTGAAAGGCTTTTGGAAAGACGAACGCGGCAGTATTCTTACCACCGAGAACATTGGTTACACTTTGTTGATTGGCGGCGCCGTCGCTCTGGTCGGTTTCGGCATGACCGCGCTGGCCCGCGGCAAGACCAGCGCCATCTTTAACGCGACAAAGGCCACAAAGGCCATGGGCGGAAACGTTACGGACTCGTCCGCATACACGTACGGTTCAACGGTGGACACAAACACAGGAATGCAGACCGGCGCTGCCGGCAACTAAAAAGCCGACCTTTTGAGGGTGCAGGTATTCACTGCGCCCTCTTTTTTTAGGAGGTGAAACAGAAATGTTCAAAACGCTGAAAGGCTTTTGGAAAGACGAACGCGGCAGTATTCTTACCACCGAGAACATTGGTTACACTTTGTTGATTGGCGGCGCAACGGCAATGATAGGCTACGGTCTCTCTGCAGCCTACCGGGGTCTGGCCGGAAGGAATGTTCTGACCATTAAGTGCGCCGACCCTGCATACGCCGGCGACCCGCGTTGTACCAGCCCGTAGGAAGGAGACCAGCCTGTAGGAAGGAGTTGACAACAGTTGGACTGGAGGGATGCGGTTCTTTTGTGTAGTGCAGTCATAGCGGTTTATACCGATCTGCGTTTCGGAATGATTAAGAATTGGTTAACCGTGCCGCTGTTTTTAGGTGGATTGGCAATGGCTTATTCTTTTGGTGGCTTTTATCCTGTAGTAGAAGGCATTGCCATCGGAGCAGGAATAGCTGTGCTGACTTTCATTTTTTCCACGCCGGGGGGTGGGGATATAAAACTTGCCCTGGCGATTGGACCGTGGGTGGGAGATGCGAATTTCCCGGCCTATTTATTCGGCGCCTGGGGGTTACGAGTTTTACTTAACTTGGCTGTCAGGTTAAAGATGGACAACTGGAATCCTTTGGCTGCCGCTGCCAATGCGACTATAGAACTGAAAACCTGGCAGATTACGCCTTTGGGCAAGAACAACTTTCGCGTTTTCCGGAATGCTGCGGCGAGGGCCGGGGCTGATCCTGATACACCGACAACGCCAGGCGCGTTGTGGGTGGCCGGGGGGGTCGTATCAACAATTCTACTGAAGGGGGTGTCCGGATAGGTGTGGCTAAAAAAGCTTTTAAAATGCCAGAGGGGATTTATGACGCTGCAGTATCTGCTTCTCGGCTTGATCATCGGGGGGATAACTCTGACAATAAGCGGCGCAATAACAGCCCAGTTGTCCTCGACGCACAACAGCGGATTACAAACTATTCAGCAACTTACCGGCGGTGGTTTTTAAAAGACCAGCGCGGTGCAACCATCATGGAGTTTCTGATGGTAGCGCTCATCCTGAGTTTTTTCGTGTTCGGAGCGCTGGACTACTGGGCGATTCTGACGAAGCACCAGTATGCCGAGCACCTAATGCACAAATACCTGCAACGGATACAGGTCGAGGGGAGGTTGTCTACTGCGGACGAAAACAGCCTGGTTGCGGCGTTCACTTCCTTTAGCTGTCCTGTGGAGAGCATAACAGCTCAAAGAGAATCGCAGGGTCAGCCGAGGATCCTGCGGAACCCCGGTGACCTGGACGCAAGCAACGTAAGTTTACGGATTACTTGCCGGCCCGTTCCGCAACCGTTGCTCACAGGCCGGCTGATCCGGGCGAACGTGCCCGGCGCCGGGTTTCGGATTATTGTAGGGGGGTCGATGTTAAGTGAGAGGGTTACTCCGTGACCAGCGCGGCATTTCGTTGATGTGGACGCTCATGTTCATGCCGCTTTTATTATTAGCGGTCGTGTTCACCGTTGACTATGCCCAGAGCACGACCGAGGGCGACGTGGACGTGCAGAGGGGACTGGAGCAGGCGGTCAAGGCGGCGGCCATGATGGTCACTGCCGAAAGCCAGGCCGCCGGCAGGCCGAAGATCCACACGGCCAGGGCGCACGAAGCGTTCAAAAAGATGCTTGCCGCCAACCTGGGCCTGGACGCGAACCTGGCGCCACTGCCAGGTTCGGCCATGAAAGAGAAGCCGAATTTTGTTCTGGTGATCTATAACGGCGACGGTTCGTTTGCGGCCGGTGGTGCGCAGGCGGCCTGGAAGTACGTGTTTAAAAACGGCGTTCTTTCGGAAGGGCCAGTAGTTGCATCCGGATTTCCATGCAAATTCGGCGTCACTTCAAACGACGTGCTTCCCGGCGGGGGAGGAACCTTAAACACAACATTAGACATGCCTGGCTGCGTGGCGGTCGTTGACACTAAAGTAAAGAACATTTTGGGGAAAACGCCCCTGGCTCCCGTCCGGTACGCGGCGGCGAGAATAGTGTGCCAGGCCGGAACGTGCGGGCCGTAATTAGTTGGGGAAAGGAAGTTAAAAATAAATAACTTTAAAGAGAGTGTGAAGAGGAGGGCTTTAAATGAGACTCAAACTGTTCCTATATTCAGTATCGCTTTTAATCTTTTTCATCTGCTGTACTGAACGCCACGCGTATGCGGCAAGTTATTCTCACAAGCTTGGGGAGATTTCGACTAAATATGAATATAATGTTACATCTGCAAATTGCGTGGGTTTCAACGTCAGTCAGGGGTTTTCGCAGCAGGTGTCTGCGAATATAACGCTGAAATATATTAATGGCTCCTACCGCTACGACGTTTACTTGAATTATAACCTTCCTGACGACGGCTCTTCCTGGGAAGTAACAGGTAGCGCATTTATAAGCGCATTTGTAACTGCTTTTACCGACAGCGGCAGGTATATTGGGACGTATTCTTATTATGCTAATTTATTGATAGACACTCCGGGGTCATATTCAGGATATTCACCCAAAACCGCCACTGATGCAGCTAACACAGCTAAGACTGCTGCCGAGGCAGCCAAGGCAAGTGCGGATATAGCCGCCGCTGCCGCCAATTATATCCGCAATTCCATGCTTTCCGTTTCCGGCGGAATTGTCCAGGACGCCAGCGGCACGGTATTGACAGCGGCTAGAGCGGCCAGGGACAATGCAGCTAATGCTAAAACTAGCCTTTCGGTATCTGGTGGCATCGTCCAGGACGCCAGCGGCACGGTATTGACAGCGGCTAGAGCGGCCAGGGACAATGCAGCTAATGCTAAAACTAGCGCCGATACTGCGGCGTCCAGAGTGTGGGATTCGGCGGAAGGTAAATCCGCTGCAACCCTAGCCAAAGAAGCAAAAAATAATACCTATAAGGATGGACGTACAGCAGCGCATTGGGCTGCGAATGCTGCTCTAAATTCATGGTATGATCCTGAAAGCAAAGGCGTAGCTCAAGTTGCTGCAGAAGCCCGTGACAAGGCAAATACCGCAGTCCAGAACACGCCAGTGATAATTTCCAAAGTTCAGGGCCAGGGTGGGACCACTTGCACCACTGGTACAACATTCACTGCGTCGGTGGCGATAACGCCAGGCAGTGGTATAAGTTACAGCGTCACTTATACAAGCAAACCTGCCGGCAGTAATCCGGGATACAGCGTAAGCGGTAACAATATCACTTTCAACAACTTGACCGTTGCCGGAGCATATGCCGTTACGATAACAGCGACAAACACGGCAACGGGTGGTTCGGCGCAGACTGGTTTTACGTTTTTCAAGTTGTAGCCAGGTTGTGGTTCAACACTGACTATTCACCCCGGAAAAAACTCCGGGGTGTTATTTTTTGGAGGTGTTTATTGTGCGAAAAGTTATCCTTGTCCTGGTAGTTGTTTTTGCGCTATTTCTACCCGTTTTTGCCAATGCTGCTGAAAGCGTGTTCAAAGTCGGCCTGGGCAGGTACAACATCAACGGCCTGGTTCGAGAAGACGCCGCGCCCTACATTAAGGACAATCGTACCTATTTGCCGCTGCGCTACGTAGCCTATGCCTGCGGGATAGGGGATAACTCCATCACCTGGGACAACGAAAGCCGGACGGCGTACCTGGCTAAAAGCGGTGAAATTATGTCGGTAAAAGTGGGCGAAAAAACCATTTTGGTGGGCGGCAGGAAAGTGACCACTGATGCGCCGGCAGAGTTGTTGCAAGACAGGGTGATGCTGCCTCTTAGAGCTGTAGCTGAGGCGTTGGATTGCCAGGTGAAATGGGACGAGGCGACGCAAAGGGTTTTCGTAATTGTGCCGGATTAGTCCGGCATATTAGCCCCCGGGAGAACCCCGGGGTTTTTCTTTTTTTCAAGGGGGTGTTTAGTTTGCAAAAAGCAAAAAAGGTTGCGATAGCATCGCTTGCCGCAGCACTGGTAATCATTTCGTCTTTTTTGGTCGGGCGAGCCTTGGCCACAGCCCCACCGCGCCAGGCCGCCGAAGCTTACCTCCGTGCCCTGGCCTCCGGGGATACTGAAACTGCCCTGAAATACTCTTCCGGCAGCGCCGCCTTCGCTGCTTCCCGGCTGAAGGGGAACGAAGTCACCGCCCAAGTGAATAGCGTGTCCTGCTCCGTAACCGCCCTGGGCCGGGGGTGGGCCAGGGTACAGACAACGACGGAACTGACACTGCAGGATGGTTCGGCAGATATTGGTTGGTACAGTCTGGATGTAGTAAAGACCGGCCAGGGCTGGAGAATCGTTTCGTTCCGTGAGGCCAAGCCGGTACCGGAGGGAACGGACGTATTTTTTATCAGCCAAGCGGATATTTCGGCAGCAAAGTTGGTTTTCCAGGACTACCTGAACGCTTTGGCCGCCGGGGACTGGCAGGGGGCAGCGAAATTCCTGGCCGGTCAGGCTAGGAGGAGCCAAGAGATGAGCCAGGCAGCGCTGGGTAAAGGTGTACTGATCGGCAAGGTAGAAGAAGCTCTAACCGCTGAGCCGGTGTGGGGGAAAGGGAAGGAGTTAATAGTAAGGTTTGACTACAAGGTGAACGACAGGGATGTATCGGTGATGGTGGAGTTTCACAAGACGGTGCAGGGGTGGAAAATTGCTAAATTAATTCAAAACTAAAGATAAAAAAATCGACCAGAAAACCCGAGGACTTGCCCCGTGAAGAAGTCAGTTTATGGTTGCTGAGAGCAATTCGGCGGCTTTCTCTTTTGTAGGGCAAATATACGAATGTTTGCCACAATCTGCAACCCACCAATAGTCGGGCAAGGAACGTATTTTCCAAGCCCAAAAAAGATCCGTAACGCAACCGTAAAACTGGATAGTAGCTCGCATAGTGACAAAGATGATAACAGGCGGTGAAAGGAAAGGACCCAACCCTAAAACAATGACAATCATGATAACAGCAAACGAAAGAGAAAAATAGAAGGGAGCCAAAATAATGTCACGATAATCCTGGAGCAAAACAGGTTCAAGAATTTTCACGTGAGGAAATATAGCACATATCTTTTTTTCAGGAGAATACCCTTTTCTCTTGGCAATACTCTCATGGGCCGTTTCATGCAGCCAATTGGAAGGCAGTCCCAATAATATATTCACCACCAAAATAAAAACAAAAGAGTGTAGAGGAACAAATGGAAGCCAGAGGAGGCACTGGTAATAAATGAATATTAACAATAAGACGGATGTGAGGATCAAAAAAAGAATTGGTACGGATAATTTTTTATATTCCATTTCACTATCCCTCCTAAAAAATTCTACCGGGGAAGTTAATCTTGAACCAGCAGGTTGCATTTTAATTTTTTTGCTTGCCATAGGGTTGGTGTTTGGTCACATCATACGTTAATATTCGTTCAAAAAGGGATGGATACCTGCAATATTCCAAAGAATGGCCAGCAGAATTGCGAATCTTAAACCATATGCTTTTCATCCTTGCCGGCCTGCTAACCCTGGCCCCCCGTCCGGCCCACGGTCACAACCTGGGACTACATATTTCAGGAGGTATGCTTAAATGTTTATCGGTCTTTTTTACCTGCTTCTCTCACTGGCCGCCCTCGCCGCCTGGCGGCTAGAGCCGTCCTGCGCTTCCGGAGTTTGCTCCACAGTGGCCCAAATAAGTTATTTCCTGGGTCGTCCCTGGTGGCTCTGGGGGGCGATGTTTTATGCCATCGCGGGTGCTTTGTGCTTGGGCCTGCCGAAAAACCGCCTCATCGGGGCGTTTCTGGCAGTCGGAGCTTTGTTTCATGCCGGGTTGATCGGGCACGGGTATGCTACAACCGGTTTTATTTGCTCCTCCTGCTGGAAGTTCGCCGCGGTGGGAGCGCTACTGGCAGCCTCCTATTGGCTCTTACTGGAGCGGAAGCCGTCCTGGGCGTTCTTCGTATCCACCGGGCCAGCGCGGGCGCTGGCGGTAATTGCCGCGGTTGTGCTCCTGCTCAATTCCCAGTTCGCAGTCAGTGAACAGGCGGCGGAAATCCCGAAAACCGCCCAGGTAATACCGGAAAGCAGACAAGTACAAATAGCGCCGGAAAGCAAACTGAAGGCGGCCGAAGCCGCGGAGTGTTATCTCACGGTGCAAACACCAGACGGGCGACAGGTGTGCCTGAATCTGAGCCAAAGGTCCGCCCTGTTCTTCGCCGTTTGGTGCTCCCACTGCCCGGAGGCGCTGAAAGATGCGGCAAAAGTGCCCCAGGAAAGACGACCGCATATAGTTATTTCATACCTCCGCGACGGCGATGCTGAAAAGGCGAAGGGGAAACTGGCTGAATACGGCCTGGCCGGGGAGACCTATTACCTGACCGAAAAGCCGCCGGAGGGCGTGCAGGGAGTGCCAGCCCTGGTCTGGCCGGAGCAGGGTGAGTTGAAGCACGTGGAGGGTGTCGGAGCAATCGCCGAAAAACTGCACGCCCCGAAGCTCTTGGGCCGCGCCGAAATCCCGAACCCGCCGGACGCCGGGGCGGAGAATGCTAAACTGGCAACGGCACTGATCAACGGGAAAGTGGTGCAGCCAGGTGAGGTTTTCTCTTTCAATCGCGCAGTAGGTCCACGGACGGTAACAAGGGGGTTTGTAGTGGGCCGGTCAGTTATAGAGGATATTTACGGGGAGATGGCGGTGGTGCCCGACGTTGGAGGCGGCGTGTGCCGGACCTCCACGGCCCTCCATCTGGCGGTGCTGGACGCGGGGATGGAAGTAGTGGAGCGCCACGGCCACGGCCTTCCCGTGAGCTATGCTGAACCGGGTCTGGACGCGGCAGTGGCCTGGCCATACTGGGACTTGCAATTTAAGAACACGGCGGTTGTGCCGGCGATGATTAAAATTCATGATGAGCAAGGGAAAATGAAAGTGGAGATTGTAGGATATTATTTTTAATCTCAGAGGGTAGAAGGGATGATTTAAATTGCCTGTTCCGGTATTTGTTGAACTTTCTCATTTGCGTGTTGCGTCAGCTATTCCAGTTTCTAATTTAGCCGAAAAGTTAGGTATTTCATCATCATTCTTATTCTATCTAGAAGAGTTTGTAAAAACTGCCGATTATAACATGCAAGTAAAAGGGGAAAAGTGGGGGGAGAAATCAACAATCGGAGTACGTTTAGCTGAATGGCTCCAAGCTAATCCTACACCTGCTGCTTTTACTATCTCAATATCTGATTTACCACATCTTTTAGCGTTTGAGTCTTTGTATCTATCTTTATGGCCTCACCTCGGAAACCTATTTAACCCTGGCAAGTCGCGTTTCTTCCGCTTTTTTGAAAGCCATATTTTTTGGGAAACAATAGAAAATCAAAGTTTATTTTATAACTATAATGAAGGTTATGTTCGAGCGCCTTCTGATCTGGAAACTGCCAGAAGTCTATAAATTAAAGGTGAATACAAGAACTTTGAGACGTAGGGAGGATAATTTATAAAATGAATATTCGTTTCATGGAAAGAAAAATCAACGATGACTTTGGAAGTTATTTACGGAATATCAGAAAAACAAGAATGATGAGCCAAAAAGAGTTGGCGGAAAAAGTAGGAATAGCTCCGTCACACCTAAACAAAATTGAAAAAGGAATACGTAATCCATCAGAAAAAGTCTTGTTTCTTCTTGCTGATGTTCTTGTTGCAGAAAATCTTTTTACTGTTGCCGGCAGATTGATTCCACCGGAAATGAAAGTGAAACAGCAGCATCATGACTGGGCTGCAATTTTTAATATTGATGGCAATAGTCCGTTTGCTGACATCTTTATTAAACTTTTGTGTCTTTATACTAATGATTTAACAGATGATGAGATAGAGTCTTTAAAGGATACAAACAACACGAACCTTTGTTTTAATGAAAATTATATTTTAGGTAAAATTCATGCGTTACAAGATATATATAAAGAATTATTACTTGCTTCTATTGATGACCGCAGATGCATATTTATTGATTTAGCACGTGTAAGTGAGCATGATAAGGCAAAATATGAACTACTATCGGAATTTTGGCACTATATAAGGGGTAGCTCAAACGCTTGTCATCATCTCAGTTAGTCGAAGACACGAGAATATAACTTTAAAAGCTGAACTTAAGTAACTCTAACTTGTTAATTGTTAGAAGTATCATGTAAAGAATAACAAATAGCTCGAATAAGCGAATTATAATGTTAAGTGGTATTGAATCTTTTGCTATTCTCTTTAAAAGCTCAAGCGTTCCAAGTATTCCTGCAAAAAGTAGTAATGAAGTAAAATATTGATTAATCACCCTTATTGCTAGCAAAGAAAGTTCTTTTTGGAAATCGCTTATAAATGAATCCAACTTAAGTACACCTACCTTTTAAAGGAGAGATATTTATGAAATATTTCTGGTCACTAACAAGAGGAATGGTAACTGGTGGACCCGCCGCTTTTTATATAGCCGGGGGCGAATTAAATCGATTGTTTCTGCTATTTTTGGCATTTTTGTACCCTTTTTGGTTTCTTCTAATGTCTCACGAAATAATTAAAGATGAAAACAAATATAACAAAAATCTCCGAGTAATCTTTTTTGTCACAGGGTTTATCTTGGCATTCCTACTCGGTTTCATTATCGTGAAATTCGGCAAATGAAAAACAAATTCCTTTTTTGTTTACGAAGTTTTCAAGGAGCGCTTGCTTGGTGAACAGGAAACCTGACGACCACGTAGGATAACCGCTGGTGGAACTCCAAATTCGAAAGCTACCGGATGTGAAATAATGTTCAAACCGTTAAACGAAACTTGAGATAGGAGGCATACTTAAATTTGCGAATCTTAAACCATATGCTTTTCATCCTTGCCGCCTGTCTGGCACTGGTTTTACTTCCCCGACCGTCCCCGGCAGCCACGTGGGACTATACGATAAGCCCAACCGACACGCCGGGCGCCATCGATACATCCGCCACGACCGCCATAGTAGACACGGCTAACCGGGAGATAAGGCTTCCGCCAATCCCGGCCCCGGACATTGTTTCGTTCTGGCCCAGCGGAGAGATGGATTACATCGTGCTGACCACCACGGGCGTAAAACACTTCAGCTACGACGGTATCACCATGGTGGAGAACACCCTGCTCAACGTGAACATTTCAAACCCCCTTGCCCTGGCAGCGCCGGACCTCTACCCGGACGTGGTGGTAGCCGACGCCTCCGGGATAAAGCACTACAGCTTTTCCGGCTCCGCGATGGTCAACAACCCGGCCCTCTCCGTAGCCGGGCTGACCGGAGTGGCGGCCATGGGCGCAGCGGGCCAGAACGATTTAACCGCCCTGGTCGGCAGCCAGGTACAGCATTACACATTTGACGGCGCGTCCATGGTACGAAACACCGTGCTGGAACCTTCGGTGTCGTTCACAAACCCTATCGACGTGGCCCTTGGCTCTGGCGGTTGTGACACGGCGGTATTGGAACCCAACCGCGTCCGCTGGTTCAACTCCGCCGGCTCCGGGATGGTAGAGAATCCGGCGCTGGCTGTTACCGGACTGACAAATCCTGTGGCGATGGCCGTGGCCGATCCGAACAACGGCTACGATGTGGCCGTTATCGACGGCAGTCAGGTAAAGCACTATAGCTTCAACGGATCCAATATGGTTTACAATTCTACTTTGTCGGTGACTTCCGGGCTGACGGCGCCCAGGGCGGTGGCGATCAGACCCGGGAATGTATATGGGAGGATCATTGCGGACGGGAACCATGTAAAATTTTACGGCTGGAATGGTTCCTCTCTTGTCTATGACCCGAACAGGTCAGTCACTGTGGCGAACATCGTCCAAGGGGCAGGGTATCGTTCCTCAGCAGTTGTCGTCTCACAAGCGATGGACCCCGGTGCGAACGTCATAGCGGCCCGCGTCCGGGCCGCCCATGAACTGCCGAACGGCACGTCTATAACGTGGTCAGTCACTGCGGACGGTAACGAATATACGAACGACGACCCCACCTCAGATATGCTCTCACAGCACGGCTTAAGTAACTATTTTCCTGGCAGCTGCGTTGATAATAACGTTAACAGCCATGGCTGGCACACGGATAGTTCAAAGGCGGGGGCCTGGTTGCAAGTCGATCTCGGGGCGGGCAACGCAAAAGCCTATACTAAAGCTAGAATATATGCTGTATCCGGAGGATATAAGGGCAATTATTCTGTGCAGTATTCTGAGGATGGCACTAACTGGTACAGCGCAGCTACAGACTTTAATCCTTCGGCTGCAGGGTGGAATGAAAAAACGTGGTCTTCAGTCGGGACCCATAGATATTGGCGGTTTTACTTAACGAACACGCCCGTCCACGGTCCTTGGCTGAACGAAATGGAATGGTATACGAGCCCGAACTGGGTGAAAAAGTGGCGTGTCCGGGGAACGGCTTCAGGCACAGTGTTAGAGATATCCCCGGATAATGGGGTCACTTGGAACCATATCGGCACGGCAAACGACGCCCTGCCTTCGGTGAACAACAAGCAACTATGGGCAACGGTTACGCCGGGCCGGGCCGTGAAATGGAAGGCTGAACTTGCCACATCCGACCCGAGCGCTACACCGAAGATAGCCACTTCACCCAGAGGCGGGGTGGCTGTCCGGCTGGACACCAACAGCGCACCGAATCCGCCGACGCTCCCGAGCTATGGTACGTGCTTCACGACAACGACACCAACGCTATCGTGGACATTTTCCGACCCGGACGCAGGAGATTCCCAGAGCGCTTACCAGGTGCAGGCGGCGCGGGCTTCAGATTTAGCTTTGGCAATAGACAGCGGAAAAGTAATAAGCGAACAGACGCAGTATGTTGTACCCACCAGCGCAGCTCCGGATACGCCCGGCCCCTTGTGGAGCGCAGGGGCATATCAGTTTAAGTATCGGGTGAGAGTCTGGGATCAGGCAGGGGCAGCTTCGCCCTGGTCAAGCTGGGCGGATTTTTGCGTAGTAGCTTTTGAAAGGCCCAGGGCAGCTCAGATAGTCAGTCCGCCGGCGGGGCAGGTTGCTCCGGACCCGGTGAACCCGGCGACGCATATCGTGATTACTCCAGGTATGACGGTGGGTCAATTGTCCAAGGTAAAGGCCGGGGCAAAAGTGGTCCTGCTGGTAGACAGCGTCGGGCCGCTGGATTCATTCACGGCGGCGTTCCCGTATTTGAGCAATACCGCCACGACCAATACACCGACGAAGATGCCGGACGGGGTAACCACAAACCCCATGTACCCGGCAGGAAACCCGGTGAACCGCTGGGCCATCGAGTTCTGGACCAATCCCAGTCTGGCGGTATGCCCCAGCGGGACGGTAGTGCAGATGCGGCTCACCGGGAGCGGCGGGGCCGGAGCGGCAGGCTTGAACGCCCCGCCATACGCGGACGGGGCGATAGTGACTGACGGGAGTATATACGGGGATTGGTTTGTGGTGCTGCAGGGAAGAGATTAAGATATGCCGGGTGTTCCTTTGCGGGACGCCCGGCATTTTTTGTGACCGAAGCTGCCGGAGCAATCGCCGAAAAGCTGCAAGTCCCGAAGCTCTTGGGCCGCGCCGAAATCCCGAACTCGCCTGACGCCGGGGCGAAAAACGCCGAACTGGCAGCGGCACTGATCAACCATGGGGCCAGGCTGGAGGACGTTCAGGCCCTTCTGGGACACAACAACCCCGGCACTACACAGGTTTACGCCCAGGTTTCTTTGGAAAGAAAAAAGCAAGCTTATAATCAACACTTCGTTAACTGATTTGAAAAGAGGGGGCTATATGAAAAATATTAATTTACGGCCTTTAATAAAAGAAGTTATTGAAATAGTGATTATAATTATCATTGGTACTGCCATACATATAGTCATAAATTATGGGCCGTCTTCTTATTTAACTTTATTAAACAAAATTTCAGATTTATTTTATTGGGTAATTGTTAGTCTAGTTGATATGTAAAACATAACTTCCTCTAGTAATAAAATTGAGATTAATATTAGGTAAAATCTTAAGTTTCCTCTTTTCCTCGACTCTAACAATAAAATGGTCCTTTTTGCTAAGTAACGGCTAGAAAGTTTGATAAAAAATATAAACAACATTATAATTGGTATAGCTAGAAAATAGTCTAAATTTTGTTGAAAAATATCCAATATCCATAGTAAATGCGTCTTAAATTGACTTGACAACTTTATGTGAAAAAAAATAATTATTTGACCAACTATTAACGGAGATAGAGTAATAAGTAAAGAAAGCAAAAATACAATAACTGTATTCTTGAAAGAAAGCCATTCATTAATGATTTTAAATAAGTTCCAGCCCGCGATTTTTTTAATACTAAATTCAATAAATTCTAAAAGTTGATTTACGCTGGGCAATAAAGCCGGTAATATTTTAAACATTAGTATCGTCCATGTTAGCCTAAGAAAAAAAGAAAAATTATTGTTATTGCCGAATTTAACCATTAATGATTTATATGCAAGCCAAAATAGCAAATTTAATGCTATTAAGAAAAAATAACTTAATAATAACTTCTTCATCAAATAACACCTTTGAGAGGCTTAAAAGTAATTTTTTTTTGGGGGGGGTAAAATTGCTATTTTTATTACATAGCAAATTTAAACCCATGGTAAATTTCGACAAGTATATTAAAATACCTTTTCACGAAATAATTCAAGATAAAAACAAATGCGGTATGCCCCAGCGGGACGGTGGTGCAGATGCGGCTCACCGGGAGCGGCGGGGCCGGCGCGGCAGGCTTGACCGCCCCGCCGTATGCGGACGGGGCGATAGTGACTGACGGGAGTATATACGGGGACTGGTTTGTGGTGTTGCAAGCAAAGGATTAAGATATGCCGGGTGTTCCTTTGCGGGACGCCAGGCATTTTTTGTGACCATTTTCCAAGAGGGGGAATATATGTGCGCACCGACACTGCCGGCAGCCACGGCGCCGGCAAAACAACAATGAACCCGCGAGTTACATTACGAAACATTATAGCACTTAAGGATGAGTCTCTTCCCAGGCACCAGGCCGGGGTAGCGTCATATGCCGAGCTGATAGCGGGTATGGTCTGCCCCGCGATGAGCCACATCGTCGTGTTTGCCGCACAGTACCACGACACAGGGAAAATCGGCGTGCCGGATGGCGTGCTGTTGAAACCTGGTCCCCTGGACGACCGGGAGTGGATGCTGATGCGCCAGCACCCGGTTGTTGGCGCGGAGCTGATCGAGAAGGGCGCAGGCGAAATGGGGCTAAACGGTGACATGGAAGCAGTAGTAAAGGCCATCTGGCACCATCACGAAAGGTGGGATGGGAAAGGATATCCGGACGGCTTAAACGGTGAGGAGATACCCCTGGCGGCAAGGGTAATCGCTGTTGCCGACGCATATGACGCCATGACCACGGACAGGCCGTACAAGATGGCGGTGAGTAGGGAAGATACGCTCAGGGAAATAGTGCGGTGTGCAGGGACGCAGTTTGACCCGGCGGTGGCGGAGGCGTTCGCGAAGGTGGTGGGCTGAGGCAAATTCACGAAAGGAAGGTGTGAGAATATATCATGAACCGAACCAATATCGAATGGTGCGACTACACCTGGAACCCGGTCACTGGTTGCCTGCACGGATGTTCATACTGTTATGCCCGGCGCATTGCGGGGAGGTTCGGCAAGTCAAAGGGCCTGTGCGATTGTCAAGCAGGACTAAAAGTAGCCCAGCCGGGGGAAGTCTTTCCGACCGGCTTCACCCCAACATTTTATCCTGACAGGCTGAAAGAGCCGAAGAAGGTAAAACAATCGTCCAGGATATTCACGGTCAGTATGGGCGATCTTTTCGGCAAATGGGTGCCGCAGGAGTGGATTGACGCGGTTTTGCAAACGGTCCGGGGATGCCCGCAGCATACCTTTATTTTTCTGAGCAAGAACCCGGCGCGCTATGAGGCTTACGAATGGCCGGCAAATTGCTGGATCGGGGCCACGGTGGATTCGAGCTCATATACAGCCTCCTCCCTGGTTTGTGTATCCAAGATAAAAGCCGCTGTACGCTTTGTGAGCTTTGAGCCGCTACTTGGGCCGGTTGAAATCGACCTGGCAGACCTGAGAGATTTGCATTGGGTGATCATCGGCGCACAGACCGGCCCAGGCGCAAGGGCAACAGCTCCCTGGTGGGTGGAAAACATCATCAGCCAGGCCCGGGCGGCGAACATTCCCGTGTTTATAAAAAATAACCTGAAATGGCCGGAGAAAATTCAGGAATGGCCGGTATGTGTGTGACTTGCCGCTGCCGATTCCGGCGGGACATGATGATGCTTGAGCTCATTGAGTCCACTACGGCAGGCGAGAATCATCCTGGAGGACAATTCAGAAGTATTAAATTTACTCGATACTGAAAGCAAAGGATGATTTGAAAAACAAGTGGACCTGGTAATCGAGTATACAGCAAAAGGAGAGTGATCGCATGCTGGCAACCGAACCAACCGCAAACCCCGCCGTGTTGGCAATCGACGTGGGGTACGGGTACACAAAGGCGATATCTTCCCTTGGGAAGAAAACTATCAAAACCATCTTTCCCTCGGTCATCGCACCGGCCAGGGATCTGGCCCTGGATGCCTTCACGGTAACAGATCAGAAGAAAAACGGAGTGGGGCACCTGGTGAAAATCATCCGGGGAACTGAAGGCAGCCCAGAGGAAACCTACTTTGTAGGCGACCTGGCGCTCAGGGAGGGAGAAAATGTCCAGCACACCCTGGACCGAAATAAGCACGAGCATCCGATGCACGATGTGGTGTTGCTAACTGCCGCGGTCCTGTGCTGGAACTGGCCGCGCCAGCCGGCATTCTGGTCACAGTGGTCACAGGGAAGCGTGAGGCCAAAGCTGGTGGTCGGCCTGCCGGCCGGCGACTGGAATGGGAACAATGAAAAACTGGCCCGTCACATAGCCGGCATGGCCGGCTGGGTATCCGTGGACGGAAAAGAACCGGTATGGGTATCCTTCGATTCTCCGCTGGTCTACCCCCAGGGCGCCGCCGCCCTGCTGACCGCGCCGGACATTCCGGAAGACGGCGTAGCCGTGCTGGTGGATGTGGGCCGGAAAACAACCGACTGCGTAGCCGTAAGAATGGAAAACGGCGAATCCTCCGGGCTGGAAAAGGGAATGTGCGGCAGCATAAACAATGGCGCGGCTTCCCTGGAAAAGGCCGTGGAGGAATACATCAAAAGCAAAATAGGCATACCAATGCCCCACGCCCAAACACTGGAGGCCATGCGCACCGGGTACGTTTGGTACCGCGGTAGAAAAATTGACCTGACTGACGAAATCGAAAAGGCAAAGAAGCAAACCGCGCGGGCTATCGCCGACGAAGTACTAAAGCTTTGGGGCAGGCGCGGTGAATTCGTGCGGAAGGTCTACCTGGCCGGAGGCGGCGCAGAAGAGCTGCCCTTGTTGCAGGAACTTTTCCCTGCCGCACTGCTCCTGCCGGCAGCCCAATGGGCAAACGCCGTGGGTTTTCTGAAAGCCGGCGGGGCGTAACTAATACCGGTAAGTTCAATGCCGCATTATCCCTAGGCAAAAGCAACATAACGGTGAAAATATACCGGTACAATAAACCAGGATGGCGCGAACAAAACCGTTGTGCCGGTTGAGGAGGATAAAAATGGCCAATAAAGCCTTGCGGCGTCTGGAATTGAGGTTACCGGTAAACCACCCGGTTTGGTCCTATCCTCCCGGAAAAAGGGCGGCCAGGATTAAGGAATGGATTGATCTGGGGATTGATCTGACCTTAAGGCTGGAAGAGCGACTGATTTCAATAGAAGAAAAACTGGACGCACTGACGGCAGGTGGCTCTGCATTGCAAGCACCGCCGCCGGCAAAGCCGGAAAAGCAAGAAACAAAACCACAAATAGACCCAGCGATATTCCTGGGGCTTTGAGCAGGAGGACAAGGAAAATGTATATCACAGTAGACATCGACAACACCGTGGCCAACACCCACCTGGAGTTGGTCCGTCGTTTCGGACGTGGCGGCGTCTCAGTGAAGGAATACCCGGCGCCTGAAATACCGCCGGAGTATTTTCTTTCCAGTGAAGGAATGCGCCTATTTCAAGAGGTGGAACCCTTTCCCGGCGCGGCCGGAGCGCTTAAACTCTTTTCAGACCTCGGCTACCACATAGCATACTTAAGTTCCCGCCCGGTAAACGCCCTTTTCATAACCACGCGCTGGCTAAAAAAGCATGGCTTCCCGGTGGATCAGGTATTCTGTGGCCTTGACAGAAACGGGAAAATTGACGCAATCAAAAACAAACTCCGGGCCGTGGCGGTTTTCGAGGACGATCCGGGCATGGCTAAACAAGCAATCGCGAACGGGGTACCGGCTCTCTGGCTGAAGGACTGGCCCTACAACCGAAAATTGCCCCCGGTAAAAGTAACCGCGCTTATCGCCGAAAGAGTGATCCGGTTCAAATCCTGGACAGAAGTCCAAAAAGCCGTGGTCACCAGCAACCCGGACCTTGCCACCCAGGTCCGCCACGAGGAGGAGTAAATAATGCGCACACTTATTATCACCGAAAAACCTTCCGTGGCCCGGGACATAGCAGGTGTACTGGGCCGCTTCACTTCCCGGGACGGATATTTGGAAAACGGGCAATACGTCGTCTCCTGGGCCTACGGTCACCTGGTGGAACTGGCCCAACCGGAAGACTACGACCCGGCCCTGAAGAGGTGGAGCCTGGCTACCCTGCCCATCCAGCCGCCGCAGTTCAAACTCAACCCAAAACCAGAAACCAGAAAGCAATTCAATGTGCTGAAAAAACTGTTGTGTTCGGACGGAATAGAGACAATAGTGAACGCCTGCGACGCCGGCCGTGAAGGCGAACTGATCTTCCGCCGCATCTACGGCGCGGCCGGCTGCAAAAAGACAATCAAGCGTTTGTGGCTCTCCGAAGCCACCCCGGCAGCGGTGAAGGAAGCCTTCGGCAAACTGCGCGACGGCAGGGAATTGGTTAACCTGGGCCTGGCCGCCGAAGCCAGGAGCCAGGCCGACTGGCTGGTGGGCATCAACGCCACCCGGGCCTTCACCTGCCGGCACAACGAGCTTCTTTCCGTGGGGCGGGTGCAGACCCCCACCCTGGCTCTGGTGGTAGCAAGAGAAAAGGAGATCCGGGCGTTTAAACCCCGGCCGTACTGGGAAGTGTGGGCAACCTTCCAGAAGCAAACCGGCGAAAACTACCGGGGCAAATGGACCCGGGGTGAAACGGACCGCCTATATGACAAAGTAGAAGCGGCGGCCATTGCCCGGAAGATCGGACCAGACGGCAAAGTTACCCGGGTAGAACAGAAAGAAACAAGAGAGCAGCCGCCCACCCTGTTCAACCTGAACGATCTCCAAAAGGAAGCCAACAAAAAACACGGCCTCACCGCCCAGCAAACCCTGGACGCAGCCCAGGCCCTGTACGAAAAACACAAACTGACCACTTACCCGCGCACCGACAGCCGGCACCTGACGGAAGCCATCGCCCGGGATACCCTGGCGTCCCGCCTGGCCGCCGTGGTGGCCGCGCCCGAATACGCAAGCCTGGTCCCGGGAAACCTGCCGGCTCCAGGAAAACGCTACGTGGATGACAAAAAAGTAACCGACCACCACGCCATCATCCCCACCGCGGTCAAACCCGACCCGGCCGACCTGGGCAAAAACGAGCGTCTGGTCTACGACCTGGTGGCCAGGCGATTTCTGGCCATCTTCTACCCGGACGCCCGGTATGCCGTAACGAAAGTGAACACTTTTGCCGGCGGCGAAACATTCATTTCCAAAGGCCGCGTGGAGCTGGCCCCGGGATGGAAAACAGTATACGGCAAACACGACGACCGGGAAGCGGAAAACGCCGAAGACAGTGAAGACCAGCTGTTGCCGCCCCTGACCGAGGCTGAAGCCGTAGCTGTACAAAAAGTGGAAAACCCCGAAAAACAAACCAAACCACCGGCCCGGTACACCGAGGCCACCCTCCTGGCGGCCATGGAAAACGCCGGGAAATTTGTGGATGACAAAGAAATGGCCGGTACCCTCAAGGTCGCCGGCGGCATCGGCACCACGGCCACCCGGGCGGCCATAATCGAAACCTTAATCAAAAGGTTGTATATTGAGCGTCAAAAGAAAGCTCTGGTTCCTACCCACAAAGGCGAAACCTTGGTAGATCTGGTGCCGGAACAGGTGAAATCTCCGGAAATGACAGCCAGGTGGGAACAAGGGCTGCTGGAAATTGAGCAGGGTGAACTCGAAGTCACCCGCTGGCTCGGCGGAGTCAAAGAATTCACCCGGGAGGTGGTGCAAATGGCCAGGGAGCAAGAAGCAAGCAACGGGGTAAAACAGCAAAGGGAGGCATTGGGCAAATGCCCGCTATGCGGAAAAGAAGTAGTCGAAATCCCCAAAAGCTACGGTTGCACCGGCTACAAGGACGGCTGCAAATTCGCCATCTGGAAGGAAATTGCCGGCAAGAAAATCAGCCCGGCGCAGGCCGGGACACTCTTAAAAAAAGGCCGGACCGGAATTTTGAAAGGATTCAAATCAAAAACAAAAAAACCTTTTGAAGCATCGCTGGCGCTAAACGAAGAAGGAAAAGTGGTATTCGACTTTAGTAACGGGAGGTAAAAAAATGACCACTAAAGGATTTCTACTCCACCGGAGAAAATCGACGGACTACAAAGTGTGTTACAGGGACATCCTGGACCGCATCGGCAACGTGTACCTGCCCAGCCCAATGGCTGAAAGGCTGGGAGACCAGATTTCGGTCCAGCTGGCCCACAACAAAAGCGAGCTCAAAGAAGGCGGTTACGTCACAACATCATTCCCATACAAAGAAACCCCCAATAAAGTGAGGTTCAAGGAGAACACCTGGGAGCAGGGGGCCCTGGGCTTCATATACGTATCAAAGATAATCCTCAAGGACATGGGCCTTGAGGGAGAGATTGCCGTAAGGATATTGGCCGGTGGGGAAGAAGAGGAAGCAGTAGAAGGCGCCACAGGCCAGCACCAGTGCGACTTGATTCAAAGCAGTTCCAACACAGGCATCTAAAGGAAGAATAGTCTCAAAAACAAAAAAGAAAGGGATGATCCGAATGTTGCTGACACCCGAAAGAGCGCCGGAAACAGGTTATTGGGATAAGCTCTACGACGCGAAAGACCGCAATAGTATAATGGCCGCATATGTAACAGCAGTTATACCGCCAAAAACACTGGAAGATCCTGCCTGGGAACTGGAATTCGAAGAAGCGCCGGCCAGCGTGCGCGGCCTGGTGCCGTTCGGCGAAACCGGCCTTGCAGACAAAAGGCTGATGAACATCTTCGTCGAAAAAGAAATAAAGGTAAAAATAAAAGGAATCGACAAGAAAAACAACATCATCGCCTGCACACGCCGGGAAGTAGTCGAGGAATCAAAATCGCGCATCATCCGCATGGTCAAAGAAGGCCAGGAAATAGAGGCGATGGTCAGCTTTGCCACGGCCACGCTGGTTGGCCTGGACATCGGCGGCGGAGTGCTAATAACCGCCGACCACAGGAAAACAGGTATTTCCAGAACAATCCCATTAAGCGCGGTATATCAAGAAGGGACAGTCGTAAGAGTATCAATACAAAAAGTAGAAGAAAACACCGGAGAAATTGAAATAATCGTGGCTGACCCGTGGAAGGAACTGCATTACGCCCGGGGCGCCGTACTAAGCTGCACCGTTGTGCACCTGGGAGAAAAGAATATCTTCGTATCGGCCCGCCCGGGAGTGGTCGGCATTGCGCCGTACCCGGTGAACGGCGGGGAAAAACCTGAATTGGGGGGCCGACTGGTCTTCCAAGTGAACGAATTCAACCCTTCCGAAAAGTCACTGAGCTTGCGGTATTATGACCCGGAAATAATTCGAGGCAGAAAAAAGAACAAAGCGTATTGGAAAAGGCAAAGGGATAGAAAAAAGGATCAGGCGGAGCAGGCTGAAAACCAAAACAAAAGGCAGTGAGGTATCCTGATGATGCTTTGCAACCACGACACGGACTTTTTCTTGGATAGCATAACTACCGCCCAGGGCCGGAGGTATAACGTTTTACCTCCGGACTCCGGGGTGGAACCACTGGTAGGCAGGAACATCTCCAGAGACGACGTGGCCGGATTTTTCAACGCACTCAAGCTAAACGATCAACACACTGCCGCGGTAAAATTCATCAATACATACCAGATAGCAGATCACGAAATGCTGATTGAACACATGGAGATGAACTTCAAAAAATTCAAAAGGCTGATAGACGAGTGCATAGCACACGGCCTGGTATATGAAAATATAATAGTTACGGAGTTCACAGGAATAGAAAAAGAGTATCACTGGTATCTCATAGACACCGGCGGCATCTACGTCTTGGAGTCGCTGAAAGAAAGATACAAGATCCTCCCATTCACGACCTGCCTGGAAGAAAAATACAAAATTTACCTCAAAGCACAGTTCCTATTTGACAACAATGAATTCGTGAAATTCAAAAACATGGATCACTGCGAAACAAGAAACGGGAAAACGTACCGGGTCGAGCTCATCGAAGAAGTTCATATGAAGAGCGCCGACGACTATAAAAACACGATCTTCATCGTAAACCTGGAAACACTGAAAAAGTTAAACATAAGCGAACTGGTAAAAACAATGGCAAAAAACCTGGCGGGTTCTGGAAATAAATTTTACGACGTGAGCAGCAAAAATTTCATCGATTTGGATTTGGGTATTGACAACACAAAAAAGTTGTGTTAGCGTAAAGCTGTGAATAACAATAAAAGGTAAAGTTGGTCTGTTTTAAACAGGAAACTGCTTTACCGGGAAGGCAGGTCATCACGTAAAACTGAGTTTTACGCGGCCTTCCGGCGGCAAAAATGTCAAACTACGTTTGACGTTTCCCGCTATCCTCCTGTAAGTGAAGGAAACTGTAGAAGACCAAGTCTTCATCAGTAAAATTCACACAAAAATTGCGGGAGGCTCAAGTACCGGCCAGGTCGTGACCGTTGCCGAGTACGACAGAAAATCTTTCTTTCCCAAAAAAGGAGAGGGAGTACGCCCCCAGCGTTCTCAGGCTACTGGGGTGGCAGCGTGCAGGGTTTTGGGGCCCGACCGCTACGTTGCCGAAAGGGAAGGAAGGCCCTCAACCACCGTGCAGGGCATTTGGGGTTTTCGCCGCCACGGTGCTGAAAACAAGAAGAAACCCAACCACCGGGGAAAAAAAGGTGTGCAGCCCGCACCACCGGTGCTGATGAGGCGTCACCGCAGGGCGGAAGGTATCGGGGTTGATCCCGGACGCGCTTTGATACCGGATAACACAACCGGGAGACAAGACTTTGGAATTATTTAAGATGTGGGAAGCATAGCACTCATACATAAGAGTGCTTTTTGTGCTTGTCGAAGCCCCCCCGGGCAAAAGTCCGGGGGGTACCCCCTCCGGACGCAAATTTCCGAAGAAAGGAGCGTGCGGAGGTTGTACGACGGGAAAGAACAATGGCAGAAAGAGATGACCCACATACGGTGCTCCCCTAACCGTTTTTCCAGGCACTGCCGGAAACGGATTAAGGCGAGGGACATATCAGTGGTAGATGTAGCCGAAGTGCTGAGAAGCGGAAAAATTATCCAGGGCCATGCGCCAGGGACATACGGCAACAACCAGGATCCCGTGAGAGTGATTATAGGCTACGTGGAAGGCGGCCGGATTCTGCACTTGGTCGTGGCTATACGCGGGAATGTTGTAATGATAGTTACAGCGTATGAGCCCGACCCGGAGATTTGGGAAGACGATTGCCGGACACTTAAGCCCCGGTGAGTTAAAAAATGAAGGAGAGACAATGAAGCATTTCATGGAACCCTTCGGTATTTGCGCGGAATGCTACTGCGAGAAAGCAGAACTCCGGTTCAGGGAAGAGAAGGCAGAAAGAGAGGGCGCCCTACTCCGTCTGGAGAGAGTCCCCTATCACATTTGCCCAATCTGTAAAGAAGAAACCTACGATCTTGACGTCGAGGTTTTTGTGGAAAAGGAAATGGAATATTTTATGAAAAACAACGTTGAAAGCAAAACGATTGATGTTGGGGCAATGTTCTGCGTGAATTCCAACACCATGGAGAAAGCAATAAGGACGAACTAAAAAGTCAGACCAGAGACCAAGTACCCAGCTCACGGGTTAAAGAAGTGAGACTAGTGTTTGGTACCCTTGGTCGCCGCAAAGAGACCTGAAACGGCAGGAAAAAGAAACACCGCAAGAGCTCTTGAAATGCGAAAGCAAAAGAGTTCCAGGGTGTTTTTTGCGTTTAAAAGCAAAATAAAAAACAGGAGGCAATAATAATGAACAAGGTAATTTTGATCGGAAGGCTGACCAGGGATCCGGAATTGAGGTACACGCCAAGCGGCACACCAGTGGCGAAGTTTACCCTGGCCGTAGACAGAAGTGTAAAAAAAGATCAGGAAAAGACAGCGGATTTCATTGACATTATCACTTGGGAGAAGAAGGCTGAAGCCTGTAGCAAGTACCTTGGCAAGGGCAAGTTGGTAGCCGTTGAAGGACGGCTGCAAATTCGCTCTTACGATGACAAGCAGGGTGTTCGGAGAAAGGCCGCGGAGGTCGTGGCGAATAATGTTCAATTTCTTGAGAAGAAGGCCGATGACGATGTTAACGGCAGAGGATTTACTTACAATTATGCTGGAAATCAAGATGGAGAAATCAACTTCGATGACAGCGATATCCCGTTTTAAAAGCGAACACTAAGGCATTAAAAGCATTTTTTAAGAAGAAAGGGCTAATGCCCGCAAAACCAATCATTTCAAGGAGGTGATTGGGCGCGGGCCGAAAGCCCGACGCCCGCAAAAAATGATGAAAAATTTAATTAAAGAATTAAACGAAATTCCAGAGGTTCTAAAAACACTCGCAGCAGAACGGTGGGAATTGGAAAAGAAGCTCTTGTTCTGCAAGGACGATAACGAAATGGCGGGGATCGAAGAGATCCTTTACAATACCGACCAGGAGTTAGAATGGCTGCGCAACAGGCAGTCAGCTGCCGCGACTACAATAAACCTGCTCGCAGCGCTCACAACCGCAGGAAGAACAGAAGATGTCCAGTCAATCCTGGCAGTATTGGAAAAGATAAAGCAAGACGGCAATCAAACCGGCAATCAAAAAGAAGAAAAAGGCGTAGAAAAAGACAAGGAAAAAGAAGAACTGAAAACCGGCACGTTCACGATAAGTGAAGCAAAGCCCGGCAAGACAGCCGACACCGTATGGGCGGTTGCTTTTGCCGAAGACGGCGCAGAGTTAAAGATCTGCGGCAAGAACGGCAACGGCAAAACCCTGTTGGAGGCCGTGGGAAAACGGGTCAAAGGCAGGTACCGCCCGATGGGCGAAGGTAAGCTGTACGCCTTAAGTGTAAAAATACAATAACCTTTAAAGACATGGCCAAATGGCCAAGTAAGAGGACGGAAAACGAGGACCATGGTGTCCTAGTAGCCGTCCTCTTTTGCTTTTTCGGAAGAATGAAAGGTAAACGGAAATAAGCTCCGCTCCTTAGTAGGAAGGTGCGAAATTTAAGGAGGCTTGATTTATGAAAGTTATTTTAGAAAATGAGCTCGAAAGATGGGCCTGGGGCGTAATGATAAGCGCTCATTACAAGTGGGCTAAGAACCATGGCAGAAGTTTGCAAAATCATATGGACTGGTGGTTTGAAGAGCTTTACGAGAACGAAAGAAACGAAGCTACTAAGCAGGAGATTGAGCGGCGCTCGCGAGATGAGTTCGGCGAAGAATATTTTGTTACTGAGGATGAATACGTGAAGTCTGGGTTAAAGGCTTACAACGATGATGATTTTACCAATGAAGAGGAAAAGCGGAAGCTGGAACAGGAACTGCGAGAGGAGTACAGAGAAGTCCAGAAAGATATATCCGAGATGAGGGAACGGCTGCCTATAGAAGTGGAACACAAGTTGAGGCAGATATATTACACATTTTTCATTACTCCTGAAAATTTGACCGTGGTATATAACGATGAGATTATCCAGGGCAAAAATGCCCAGCTTACGGGTTAAAGAAGTGAGACATGCAAAAAGGGGTGAGAAGGATGCGGGCGGAAAACCGCAAGGATGAACGCTTTATCAAGGCCAGCGCCTCGCATCCATGCCCCATTTGCGGCATGAGCGATTGGTGCGGCTTTAATAGCTACATCGTAAGCTGCATGAGGGTACAAGAGGGTTCATTCAAAACCGTAACTCAATCAAACGGCAATGACGCCTATCTTCACTGGCTTGAGTCCGGTAGGGTAAACCGCCTCCCGGCGCTCATGAAAGATGATTCAGTAAAATCGGCGCAAACCGCGCCGGTGGAAGTGCGGGACCGGGTGTATCGCGAATTCCTTCGCCTCCTATACATGCACCCGCGCCACGAGGAGGATCTAATCCGGCGCGGCTTGACAGAGTGGGAGATCCGGAAAAACGGCTACCGGTCGGTCCCCAAAACCGATCCACCGTGGTCACTCTGCACGCGCCTGATCCGAATGGGTCACGACCTGGACGGCATCCCCGGGTTTTACAAAGCACGGGGGAGGAACGGCGGTACTTACTGGACCTTCGACCGTCAGCCGGGATACTTCATCCCGGTTCGGGACGAAAAGGGACGGATCCAAGCCCTGCAGCGCCGTATGGACGATACCAGGGGCGGCAAGTACAGGCTGTTCAGCGGCCACCAGAAGCAAGGCGGCTGCTCCAGCGGCACCCCGGCCCATGTGGCCAGTCCCGTGGAAGTCAAAGACAGCCGGATCTGGATCACCGAAGGGCCGCTGAAAGCCGACATCGCCGGCAAGTACCTGGGCGCCGTCGTGGTGGGCGCTATGAGCGCAGGCGCCTGGTGTCCGGCAATACAAGCCATATTGGCTATTAAGTCAGAGAAAGCCGTTGTAATTGCCTACGACAGAGATTTGGAAACAAATCCAAATGTAGCCAGGGCATATTTTACCCTGAAAGCGGAACTGGAAAAGCACGACATGACTGTAAGCCAGGCTCTATGGAAAGGAGTAAAAGGCATCGACGATGCCCTCGCAGGAGGGATGCAAGTCAAAGTTGTAAGGATGGATAAAATTGTGAAAGAAAGAAGGTAAACGACAAATAATCCGCAGTAATTAAGAAGCGACACGCAAAACACTGAAAAAGAACTGCTGCATATTGTGGCCCCGCTAATTGAGCTGTACGAAGAAGTCAACAAAGCATTGCGGCAGGAAAAAAGCAGAACAATGGCGGCCCGGCCCGCCCAATTCACCTTAAAGGAGGTGAAAAGGGGCGGCGCCGGCGGTCGCCCCGAATATATGGAAGCAAAAAGCATTGGTGAACTCGTTCAGCTAAAGCTGAACTTCGGGGCTTCAGATGGGGATTCTGCCCCATCTGAAGTGAAAAGAGGAACACCCACCTCTAGAAGTGGGTGTCTTAAAAAATTAGATATAGTATCAATAAAAATGGTAAAAGAATCGTCAGTGCCCTACGCTGAGTTCACAATGACACAACCGGGGGACGTAGTAAACTTACTGAGGAACTTCTTAGAAGGCGCCGACAGAGAAAGTTTTGTAGCAATTTACCTTAATGCGAAAAACGAGCCGAACGCAATACATGTCGTAAGTATTGGCGCGCTTGACAGGTGTCATGTACATCCAAGAGAGGTCTTCAAAGCAGCTATACTTGCCAATTCATCATGTATCATACTGGCCCATAACCATCCTTCGGGAAATCCGAGTCCCAGCAGGGAGGACATTGAGATGACAAGCAGGTTGAAAAAGGCTGGAGAAATCTTAGGTGTAGAAGTACTGGACCATGTTATCGTTGGTGATAACGGGCGATTTGTCAGTTTCAAAACAAAAGGGTTAATATAGAATGCCCAGCTCAGGGGCTTAATAACTGAGAGAAGGGAAATAAAGAAGGTACGTTCAGGATCGGCGTATTCACTCCTGCTGGTCGCCCAAAGTCGGGGGCGTTAACTACGACTGGGGATTTACCTGCTTCCGGGTAAGTCCTGCACTCTAAGGAAGTCACTTTGCCCCACACCGCTTGCGGTGTGTGTGGTAGGTGAACGTCGATGACCCGTGTCCTGGTAGAGTGCCCAGGTACGGAGAGAGCGCATTTTACCGCTCAAAAAGCGGGACCGGATGTGTTGCCTGAAGGGACAGTCTTTTCGCAATGGGCTTGGGCTAAGCGCCCTGGCGGCCCGGAGGGACGGAGGCTGCTTTACCCGCCTGCAAGGCGGGCCTGGAAGGACCGGGATGGAGGACAGCATACATATCGTTCGGCTGTAACCTGCGATGGCGGGAGCAGGTCACAGCCGAAGGCAAAACGATAGCCCACGGCTGTGCCGGGGGCTATCGCGGGCTCCGGCGAAGCGCGAAGCGCGTAGCACGACCGCAGGTCGTCGCCGATGTTTATTCGAGAAGCGTAGCGGATCGAATAAACATCGGCATAGCCGATGGTGTTTTTTAGCCCGCAGGGTAGCTTTGCTTTTGCCTTTTTGTCGGCTTATGCCGCAGGTCACGGCGGCCCCAAGGCCGCCAGAGACCAAACCTGCCAGGTCCGCATAAAGCAGCCCTGGCAGGTATAACGGTAGAGTATGTGAACCGACGGGGGCGGGCCGGTTGGCGCGGCCCAAAGGAAATGTACAGGCGGAGGCGAATCCCGACCAGACCCGGGCGTGACCCCGAAGGGCGCGTAATCCCCGGGAATCCCCCGGCTTCAGACGTGGGGAGGATTTCAAGGAAAGGGGTATTTTTATATGGGAGGCCGTGGCAAACGGGCTAAGACCGTTTACATGCAGGTCAAAAACTTGGTTAACAACGCCAGAAGGTATGATTCGGGGGGTAAAAGAGAAGATCCTCAGGAAGTCCGTAAGGTTTCTATATATTGTGACAACAGTTATCAAAAGACTCGGAGCGTTGGGATGTCTTTTGCCCGGTGGCTTACAGAGTACCGTGGAACGCCTGTTTTTCAAGTGGTTTCTATTAAGGCAAATGATGTGAGCAGATACGTAAAGCATAGGTTGGAATTATACCATCAGGGTAAATTGACGGCTGCTACTATTCAAACGGATTTGACAGAATTAAAAAAGCTGGAGAACTTGGTGAATTACAGGTTTGGCCGGATTGATTGGGAGATTCCAGAAGAACGTGGGAAAAGGCGTGAGAAATGGGGATTGCCGATCAGGGAGCGCGATAAAACCACCGTTCAGCGTGGGCCTGCTTACACCGAAAAGCAGGCTGACAGGATCATGCGAGAAGCGGAGCTGAGATATGGAAGGGTACCAGCGGATGCGCTGCGGTTTTGCAGAGCCACTGGCTGCAGGTTGGAGTCACTCGTGGACTTGAAGGAAAAAGGTGTGATGGCTGAAAGGATTAACCTGGAAGCCAGGACGGTGACTCTTTGTGAGAAGGGTGGAAAATGGCGAACGGTACGTTATGATGTGAGATATGACGTTTTCATGCGGGAAATTAAGCGCGAAGCGGAAGCCACGGGACGGACATTGCCGTTATTTTCGGAAATTATGCCGCCGTTGCGGGAAAGGGATTATAGTACGGCAACTAACGAGGAATTAAAGACATGGAAACGGAGCGCGGCTCGGAGACTTGAAGGTATTGTAAAGGAGATCGCGGAGGAAAATGGCTTTCACGGGCGTGGAATTCACGGGTTCCGGAAGGAGTTCGCCGTGGGGCGGCATGCGGAGTATCTGCGGGAAGTCAGGAGCCTGGTTCGTGCCGGGGACTGGAAGGATTTAAGCGAGGGGTTTTTTTTGAGTGAGACTAAAGCTCGCGACATGGTGAGTAGTTGGGCAAGGGCCGGAATAGACCGGAAGGATCGAATGCAGGTGCAGCGGGCTATGGATAATGCGGCCCGTTTACGTTTAAGCAAGGACCTGGGGCACAATAGGGTGGATGTAACGTTTGCATATGTGCCACGGAAAAAACAATAATAGTTCAAAAAAACAACCCGGGGAACCCCCGGGTCTTTCTTTTAGGAGGTGTTTTTTAGTGATATTGGACACAAAAAACCTGAACCTGAAAACAAAGTACCCGCTGATAGCCGCCGGCGCCGCCCTGGGCCTGGCCGGGTTCTACGCGGCCGACGTGTGGCTTCTGGGTACAGCGGCGGCATGGTTGCAAGGTTTCCCCGCCTGGCTCACCGGATATAACTATTCCGCCACGTACGTGCAAAAAGAGGCCGCAAAGCACGCCTTCGACGGAGTGAGCTGGTACTGGCACCACCCGTTTGCCACGGCCTGGTCCTGGCTGACGAAGCCGGCGGCCCAACTGGCCAATCCCGGAGTTAGGACAGTCTGGCTCGGGTTAAATATTTTAATTTTAATTGCGGGAGCTCTTGGGTATGGGGTTTGGAGAATCAGAAACGGATGCTTTATTATACCGGGATTTAAGGTCAAAAAGGGAGACGCAAGTCACGGCAGCGCCAGGTGGGCGGATAAAAGAGACATGGGAAGAGTGTGCGAGTTCGGCTTTGGGCCGGGCATCTCGCTGGGAAAATACGAAAGAACACATGTCCGGATACCGCAGAAACTAAAGGGAAGGCACAACAAAAACGTCCTCGTTGTCGGCTCGCCGGGCTGTGGGAAAACCCACAGCTACGTCATGCCAAATATTTTCACGGCTGTGCGCGGCGGCGAAAGCATAATCGTCACCGACCCGAAGGGTGAACTATACGGAATTATGGCTCAGTACCTGAAAACTGTGGGGTACACCGTAAAGGTGCTTAACCTGGTCAGGATGTGGGAGTCGAACAAGAAAAACTACCTGGACGAGATCCGCACGCCGCTTGACGCGGACGTCTTCGCCCAGGTTGTAATAGCCGCCACCGAAGGGGGCCCCAAGAAAGGAGGAGACGGCTTCTGGGACAGGGCAGAGCAGAACCTCCTGAAAGCCCTGGTGCTTTACGTGTGTTACGACGCAACTGGAAAACGCAGGAACGGCACCATGGGAGAAATATACGATCTCATTGCGTCGGGAGACAAAGAAGCGGTAAACCGGAGATTTGAGAAGTTGACCCAGAGGCACCCGGCTTATGGTCCTTATATGATTTCCAAAATGGCCGGTGAAAACATGTGGGGCAACATCATCATCGGCCTGGGCACCAGGCTGCAGACATTCCAGCAGGAAGAAGTGAGGCGCATAACCGAATCTTCAGAAATTGACATGAACCTGCCGGGCAAAGAAAAGTGCGCCTATTTCGTAATCACGCCGGACACTCACCCGGCGTTTAACTATCTGGCTTCCTTGTTTTTTACATTTACTTTCATCCGCCTCATCGAACAGGCGGACGCCAACAAAACCCGCAAACTGGATGTCCCGGTGAAAATGCTGTTGGACGAATTCGCCAACATAGTCAGTATACCGGACTTCGAGAAGAAGATCGCCACCGCCCGCGGTCGCGCCATTGAATGCCACGTAATAATCCAGAGCCTGCCCCAGTTAATAAGGGTATATGGAAAAGAATCCTGGCAAGAAATCCGGGCCTGCTGCAGCACGGTAGTGGTGCTGAAGGTTGAAGATGATTACACTGCCGAGTACGTAAGCAAACAGTTAGGCAAAACGACGATAGAGGTCAGCAGCAGGAGCCGTGAGGTGGCGTCAGTGTTCGACGAAAGGGAGAACAGGGGCGCCGCCGGGCGGCTGCTCATGGCTCCGGACGAGATTACGCGAATGCCGGCAAGCAGGTGTATCGTATTCCTACCAAGCCCGGACGACAGGGAAAAAGCCCCGGCCATGCTGCAAACGATGGGGTACACCGAGTTCCCGGAGGCCGAGAAGGTGAAATTAATAGAAATCGCGGAGGCCAAAAAAGAAAACAACCTTATTCAAATGCCGGGAAAAGAGGCAGGCGGCGTGTCGGTAAAAGATTTAGAAGAAAAAGCCGCCAGGCCGGCGGGATACAAAGAAGACAAAGAAGAGGTAGTGGACGAAGAAATTAACAATATTTTGGAAAACGCTCTCAATAAAAAGAGGAAGAAAAAAAAGGAAAAAATAAGTTGGTAAAAAAGCTGGTTGATTTATCAGCCGGTTTTTTTACGCGCAGGGATTTTTCAGAATAAAGACCTTGTTGAGATTGACTACACGCTTCAGGACTATAAGGTGGATGTTAAAGGTCATTTCATGATATATAGCTGTTTATTCCACATGATTTGAATTTCGGCTTGATTATATTTTTCAAGGTAGAGTATTCCTATTTCCGGAATCAACATGGATTACCTCTGCGTTGCAGTTAGGGCAAAAAATTAAATTTCCGTGTATTTCACGATCATATTCTAGTGCGTTAACAACTTGCCCATTAGGAAGACGACAATTCTGCATACAAAACTCTCCTTCACGAACGAACTCCAGGCTCTGTGGTCCGGGATTAAAAGCCCTGCGGGGCAGGGGCGGTATTCCGGACATAACAAACCCTTGCATGTCTACGTACTTTCCAGGTACGCCCGCCCTCTGACGCCGACCAGGCCGGCCAGAGCCAGACACCTGCTCAGAGCAGGCGAAGCGAGGGTGGTAAGGATCAAGCGACGCCCTGGCCGCGGTTCATGCGGCTTATGGAACAGTACCCGCAGCCGGCGAATGCACCCTGCACGGCCGCTGCGTCCGGCGGAAGAACCGGCAACTGCACCGGGCGAATCCCGGTAAAGGCGGCGTAAGGCAGTTGGCTAACGCCAACCAGGTGTTATAAGCAGCGTTTCCTCCCCCGGATGAATCCAGGGGTATCCACGCTGCGATTTTTATGAAAAAGAAAGCGGGGCTGGAGGCTTATGCAAAAAAATGGAAAATTAACTTGTGAAAAAATTGATTTTAATGATCCCGTAATATATAAAAAATGGAAAGTGTTAGCAGATTTAAACGCAAGAGCAACCATTAGAAGATTTGCTGCCGAAAAAAATCGGAAGAATGAAATCTTGAAAAAGTAGACATTTTTTTGACATGCCGCCGGGCTGTTTGTCAAGGGAGAAATTATCACTTGACTTATAAAAGAGTTTATTGCATAATGTAGTTTGTCGACGGGATGTAGCTCAGTTTGGCTAGAGCGCACGGTTCGGGACCGTGAGGCCGCACGTTCAAATCGTGTCATCCCGACCAGTAAAAAAACTTGTCATTTATTGACATTTTTTTTATTAATAAGGAAACTGGGTGCATTATGAGTTAGTTTGGTAGAGCGCACGGTTCGGGACCGTGAGGCCGCACGTTCAAGTCGTGTCATCCCGACCAGTATGTTTTAAGTCGAAACCTGCAAGCTCACTTATATCAAGGGCTTGCTTGTTTAATCGTTTTTTGGACTGAGCAAATAGTTCCCTGAATACCCCTTTTTAGCAAACTGGTAGTAACTTCGCAAATATAACATTTTTTTTAACGCGGGCACCGAGTAAGACGTTTCCTTGACACAATGTTCTCCCTGTGCTATAATCACTTAGACAATTTTCAAAATTTTGTTAAGTAGGAGCCATCCGCTTCTCACCTTGCGACGCCCTTTGGCGCAGTTTGCAAGGTTTAGGGAAAAGAAGTTATTTCTTTTGTTTGCAAGCGGGTGGGGGATCACCCGCTTATTTGTTTTTAATTTTTCTAGGAGGTGAACTGGAATTACCAAAGATTTTCGGATTAATGAAGAGATCAGGGCCAGAGAAGTGCGGGTCACAGACAACGAGGGTAACCAGCTTGGGATTATGCCGGTTCGGGAAGCCCAGCGTCTGGCCGAAGAGAAGCAGCTCGACCTGGTGGAAATAGCGCCCCAGGCCAAACCCCCGGTTTGCCGGATCATGGATGTCGGCAAGCATAAGTACGAGCAGAGCAAGCGGGAAAAAGAGGTCAAGAAGAGGCAAAAGATCATCAGCGTCAAGGAAGTCAAGCTGCGTCCGAATATCGAAGACCACGATTTTGAGGTCAAGGCCAAAAACGCGATCCGCTTTTTAAAAGACGGCGACAAGGTAAAGGCAACCATTATTTTCCGTGGCCGCGAGATCGTGCATCCCAATCTGGGACAGGTGCTTTTAAAACGCCTGGCGGAACTGGTCAAGGACATTTCGACCGTAGAGAGACAGCCGAAGCTGGAAGGAAAGAACATGATCATGATCCTGGCTCCAAAACAAGACAACTAGGAAGGAGTGCATGACTTTGCCAAAGATTAAAACGCACCGCGGCGCCGCCAAGCGTTTCAAAAAGACGGCCTCCGGTGAATTTAAGGGGTCTCACGCTTATCATAGCCATATCCTGGGGAAAAAGAGCGCCAAGCGGAAGCGGGGGCTGCGCAAGTCCACCATCGTCAGCCCGGCTGACGCCGGCCGCCTGAGGCGTCTTTTGCCCTGAACCGGTTTTACCGGAAGAGAGAAACGATTTTCGGCAGCTTAAAAGGAGGAATCGATCATGCCACGGGCGAAAAGCAGTGTGGTATCTCGTCATAGACACAAGAAAATATTGAAGCTGGCCAGGGGCTACCGGGGCGCCAAGAGCAAGCTCTACCGGGTAGCCAAACAGCAGGTGATGAAGTCTCTCGTTTACGCCTACCGCGACCGCAGGGTGAAAAAGCGGGAGTTCAGGAAGCTCTGGATCGCCAGGATCAACGCGGCGGCGCGCATGAACGGCATTACATACAGCCGCTTGATGAACGGCCTGAAACGGGCGGGCGTGGAAATCAACCGGAAAATGCTGGCCGATATGGCCATCAACGACACCCAGGGCTTCGGCCGGCTGGTGGAGATGGCCAAGGGCAAGCTCTAGTCCCGGTTGCGAATAAAACGATGCAGGCCGAAAAAAATAAGCATGGCGACAGCCGTGCTTATTCTGCATGGGGAGGAAATTCCCGCGGCCGGTTTTTTCTATTGTTTTCATTTATTATGATAGCGGGGAATAAAGCATGAAACAATTTGCCGTAATCGGCCTCGGCCGTTTTGGCTCCAGTGTGGCGATTACCCTGGCCAAAATGGGCTACGATGTGCTGGCAATGGATACCAGCGAGGACAAGGTGAATGACATTTTAGAATTCGTCACCCACGCGGTTCAGGTGGACGCCATGGACGAGCAGGCGCTGAAGGCGCTCGGTATCCGCAACTTCGACACGGTCATCGTGGCCATCGGCCAGGATATCCAGTCCAACATCCTGATCACCGTGATGCTGAAGGAAATGGGCATTAAGAATGTCGTGGCCAAGGCCGTCACCGCCTTGCACGGCAAGGTGCTGGAAAAGATCGGCGCGGACAAGGTCGTCTTTCCCGAGCGGGATATGGGGGTGCGGGTGGCCCACGCCCTGGTTTCCAAGAACATCATGGACCAGATCAGCCTTTCGCCGGAATACAGCGTTCTGGAATTGATGGCTCCCCCGGAATTTACCGGCAAGACCCTGGCCGAATCGGCTGTGCGGCTGAAGCACGGCGTGACCGTTCTGGCCATCCGGCGCGGGAATGAAGTGGTCATTTCGCCCGGCGCCGGGCAGACCGTGGAAGAAGGGGACGTTTTGGTCGTGGTCGGCCGCAACGAACGTCTGACAGCCCTGGAAGAGAGGTAGGACAACAGTTTTGACGGGCAGGCATAACCAGCGGGTCACGCTCCTGCGCCGGTTGGGCAGGCGAAAATACAGGGAGGAAGCAGGCCTCTTTTTGGTGGAGGGCCTTCGTTTTGTGGAAGAGGCGCTGTCTTCCGGCTGGCCGGTGGAATTGGTGGCCTTTGCTGAAAAGGCGTCCGGCAGCCCCAGGGGAAAATCGCTCCTGCAGACCGCGGCGGCCGCGTCCCTGCCGACGGTGGAAGTGGATGGAAAGCTCCTCGCGGAACTGGCCGACACCAAAACGCCGCAGGGCGTAGTGGCTGTGGTCAGGCAAAAACAGACCAGTTTTTCCGAATTCCTCACCCCGGGGAAAGTTCCTTTGCTGCTGCTGGCGGATGGCGTGCAGGACCCGGGCAACCTGGGCGCCATCATCCGGACGGCGGACGCCGCCGGCGCCGGCGGGGTTCTGCTGCTGAAAGGCACCGTCGACCTCTATAACCCCAAAACCCTCCGCTCCACGATGGGCTCCGTTTTTCACATCCCGGTCATCCAGGGAATGGAGCCGGAAGCGGCCGCGGAACTTCTGGCCGGCGCGGGAATCCAGCTGTTCGCCGGGCAGCCGCGCGCCGTAAAAACCCTGTACGAGGTCAATATGAAGGAACCCTGTGCATTTTTACTGGGCAGCGAGGGGAAGGGGCCGGGCGGCCGGATCGCAGCGCTGGCGGAAAACGTGAACATACCCATGCCGGGCCGGGCCGAATCCCTTAATGTGGCAGCGGCTGGCGCTGTCCTGCTTTATGAAGCCTTGCGCCAGCGTGGTTTGCGGGGTGATTACTAAATTTTTTAAATTCCAGAATCAGGAGATTGGTTCGTGTTTTTCTGTAAACTTCCTTGTCAGTCCAAAAGCCCTGTGATATAATCATTTCGAAAGGTCCCCAAAGAATTTAGGAAAGGTTGTGGTTAAATGCTTTTAACCGCCGATTTTTTTTGGAGGCTGTTCGAGGCAACGGGTTCAATCAGGGCCTACATACTTTACAGGAGGTTTGCTGTTCACTGATTTTTGTAAAGCCCTTGTTTACTGATAAATGTTGATTAAGGCAAAAACAGGTGGATGGCGTTTCCCCGGCCTTGGGCACCGAACCGGTGTGCTGCCAGTTTGAGTGTCCTTGAGGGTGAATAATGCGTTTGTGAAATCGGTTTTCGAGCCGGGTTAAGCCACTTGAAAAAGCGGTAGGTGAAAGCCAGTTAGCCGTCCCTGTAAAGGTGACGGTGTTTTTATTTTTGTTTTACGGAGGGTGGATATTGCTATGGAAGACAAGCTGTGTAAACTTGTTATTGAGGCCAAGCAGGCTTTCGCCGCAGCGGCCGACCTGGAGGAATTAAATGAAATCAGGGTCCGGTACCTTGGTAAAAAGGGGGAATTGACCCAGATTCTCCGCGGGATGGGTTCCCTGGCGGCCGGGGAGCGCCCGCGCATCGGGCAGGTGGCCAACGAGGTGCGGGAAACCCTCGAAAAAGAGCTGGAGCAAAGGACGGCGGCGCTCAAAGAAGGCGGTAAAAGAGAACGGCTGCGGCGGGAGGCCATTGACGTGACCCTTCCGGGCACTCCGGTCCGGCGCGGCCGGAAGCATCCGCTCACCCTGGTGGTGGAGGAGATTCAGGAGATCTTCCTGGGTCTGGGCTACTCCATCGCTGAAGGGCCGGAAGTGGAGACCGACTACTACAACTTTGAAGCCCTCAACCTGCCCAAGGACCACCCCGCCCGGGACATGCAGGACACCTTTTTCATCGGCGGGGAAATCCTGCTGCGCACCCATACTTCGCCGGTCCAGGTGCGCACCATGGAAAAGACGGCGCCGGAACTTCCGGTCAAGATCATCGTGCCCGGCAAGGTGTACCGGCGGGACGACGACGCCACCCACTCGCCCATGTTCAACCAGGTGGAGGGACTTGCCATCGACCGGCGGATTACCTTCAGCGACCTGAAAGGCACATTGGAGGTCTTTGCCCGCCGCATGTTTGGCGAAAAGACCCGTACCCGGCTCCGGCCGAGCTACTTTCCGTTTACGGAGCCCAGCGCCGAAATCGACATCTCCTGCGTCATGTGCGGCGGCAGCGGCTGCCGCGTTTGCTCCCACACGGGCTGGCTGGAAATCCTGGGTTCAGGCATGGTACACCCGCGGGTGCTGGAGTTTTCCGGTTACAACGCTGAGGAAGTGACCGGCTTTGCCTTCGGCATGGGCGTGGAACGCATCGCCATGCTCAAGTACGGCATCGACGACATGCGCCTTCTCTTTGAAAACGACCTGCGTTTCTTGCAGCAGTTTTAACCAGGTTCGGGACTGATTTGAGCGATAACGCGCTATTCGGGCCGGCGCCGGCGGTGGCGTAAATGAGAACATAAAGATCGAGGGGGTCAAATTCACGTGCGTGTTTCCTATAAATGGCTGCAGGAATATGTAAACGTTCCGGTCTCCCCGCAGGAACTGGCCGAACGGCTGACCATGGCCGGCATCGCGGTGGAAAACGTCATTGAAACCGGCCAGGGTGTGCGCGGGGTGGTCACCGGCCGCATCGAAACCATCAGCCGCCATCCCAATGCCGACAAGCTGGTGGTAGCCACGGTGAACACCGGCCGGGACAAGTGCCCGGTTATCACCGCCGCCACCAACGTTGGGGAAGGGGACGTCATTCCCGTCGCCCTGGAGGGGGCGCTTCTGGCCAGCGGTTTGGTGATTAAAAAGGCCAAACTGCGGGGGGTGGAGTCGCGGGGAATGATGTGCTCCGGCCAGGAACTGGGCATCGATCCGCGGACCATGCCGCCCGACCAGTCCCACGGCGTCATGATCCTGCCGCCCGGCACGCCTCTTGGGCGGGACGCCAGGGAAGTGCTGGGTCTGGATGATTGCATCCTGGAACTGGACCTCACCCCGAACCGGGGGGACTGTCTCTCCATGATCGGGGTGGCGCGTGAGGTGGCGGCCCTGTTCGGTGAAGCGTTCCGTCTGCCCGGGCCGGCCTTTTCCGAACTCAGTGAGAACATCGAAGGCCAGGTCCGGGTGGATATTATCGAACCGGAGCTGTGCCGGCGCTATGCGGCCCGGTTGATCAAGAATGTGCACATTGGCCGCTCGCCCCTGTGGATGCAGAACCGCCTGCGCGCCGCCGGCATCCGGCCGATCAGCAATATCGTGGACGTGACCAACTACGTCCTGCTGGAAATGGGCCAGCCCCTGCACGCTTTCGACTTTGACACCCTGAAAGACCGCCAGATCATCGTGCGCCGCGCCGCGGAAGGGGAAAAAATCGTTTCCCTCGATGGCGTGGAAAGGGAACTGACCCCTGAAATGCTGGTCATCGCCGACCCCGGCGGTCCGGTGGCGGTGGCTGGCGTCATGGGCGGTCTGACCACGGAAGTGACCGAAAAAACCACGGCAGTCCTGTTGGAGTCGGCCTTCTTCAACCCGGTCAGCATCCGGCGCACCGCCAGGGCGCTGGGGATGCGGTCGGAGTCGGCGCTCCGCTTCGAAAAAGGGATTGACGCTGACGGCTGCGTGCGGGCGGCCGGACGCGCCGCCCAGCTGATTCGGGAGATGGGCGCCGGTGACGTGGTGGCCGGGGTGATCGACAACTATCCCGCCCCGGCGGAAGCGAGGACGATCATCCTGAGGCCGGAACGGGCCGGCCGCATTCTCGGGGCCGACATCTCTTCCGTCGAGGCGGCGGAGATCCTGAAAAGCCTGCAGTTCAAAGTCCGTGCGGACGGAGCGAAACTGCTGGTTGCCGTGCCAACCCACCGGGCGGACGTGAGCCTGGAAATCGACCTGATTGAAGAGCTGGCCCGCATGCACGGGTACGGCCGCTTGCCGGTTACCCTGCCTTATGGCCCGACGACCCAGGGCACAAAGACACCGGAGCAGTCCTTTACCACCCGCGTGCGCGACGCCATGGCGGGAGCGGGTCTGTGCGAGGTGGTCACCTACAGCTTTACCAGCCCGCGGGTCTTTGACCGCCTGGGCCTGCCGGCGGACAGTTCCCTGCGAGACGCGGTACAGCTTCAGAACCCCTTGAGCGAGGAGCACTCAGTGATGCGCACCGTGATGCTGCCGGGGCTTTTGGAAATTTTGGTCCGGAACAGCAACCGCCGGGTGCAGGACGCCGGCATATTCGAAATCGGCCGGGTATTTTACCCGCGGGGGGCCGGCCGGCAGCCCGAGGAGCGGCCGGTGCTCGCCGCCGCGGCTATGGGCAAAACGGTAGGGGCCTGGAACAGCCCCGCCGTCCCGGTAGACTTTTACACCCTGAAAGGCGTACTGGAAAGCCTCTTTGAGCAGGTGCGGGCTGAAGCCGGCTTCACGGCCGGCGAAGCGCCGGGCTACCACCCGGGCCGTACGGCGGTGCTGGAGGCAAGGGGCCGGCGCCTGGGAGTGGCTGGCGAATTGCACCCGGACGTTCTGGAGCGGCTGGACCTGCCAGTCCGGGTCGTGGCTTTTGAAATCGACCTGGTCGAGCTCTTCGCCGTTTCCGGCCGGCCGGCGCAGTATCAGCCCCTGCCTAGATTTCCCGGCGTTGAGCGCGACCTGGCCGTTCTGGTTAAACTGGATTTTCCGGCCGCGGTGATCCGGGAATCGGTTCGCCGGGCCGGCGGCAGTCTGCTGCGTTCGGTGGCCCTGTTTGACGTATACACCGGCGAGCAGGTGCCGGAAGGACAGAAGAGCATGGCTTTCGCCCTGCGGTTCCAGGCTGACGACCGTACCCTGACCGATGTTGAGGTCAACGAGCGGATGGAGGCCATCGCCGAAAACTTGAGTAAATCTTTTGGGGCCGGCATCAGATCCTGAAGTTGAATAAAGGTTCAGGACATTGGGGACGGTTCCTCTGTCTTGACAGTTTAAGTTGGTGCTGGTAAAATATGCTTGGGTGATGGAAAATGCCAAGGCATCAGAGAATAACAAGTAAAAGCAGCTGTTATCATATAATGATTCGTGGCAATGAGCGGAAAAACATATTTTGTGATGATGAGGACAGACAGAAATTTATTGAAATAATTAATAATAAAAAGCAGGGAAAATTATTCTATTTGCATGCCTTTTGTCTCATGAACAATCATGTACATATGATGTTGAGCGAGGGTATTGATGACGTAGCAAGGGTAATGAAGCGTATTAACGTAAGCTACGTCTATTACTTTAATAAAAAGTATAAAAGAATAGGCCACCTTTTTCAGGATCGCTTTAAGAGTGAGGAGGTGGAGGACGATCGTTATGCATTATCCCTGGCACGATACATCCATCAGAATCCATTAAAAGCAGGAATGGTAAAAGCATTGAAAGATTACAAATGGAGTAGCTACAGTAGTTATCTTGATGAAGAAAACTATTTTAACCCGATACTGGATAGAGATATGATATTGGGCATGTTCTCAAATGATATGGCAATGGCAAAAAAGGAATATGAAAGATATATGAATGAAGAAACTACCAATAGTTTTATGGATTTACAGGAAGATAAAGAAATGATTGATGAAGAAAGGGCGAGAGCACTTTTGGCGGCTATGCTTTTACAGAAAGGCATAAGGCTTGAAACAGGAAAAAAGGTAGTTGTTCCCGACGGGCTCATAAGGGATTTCAGAGAAAAAACCAATCTGTCCATCAGGAAGATAGCAGCAATAACTGGAATGAATAAGGACAAGATCAACAAAATTATAAACAGACAATAGAACCGTCCCCGTGTCTGCGCGTGTCTGTCCCTTCCCCTTTCGGTTGCCTGGACCTGGTTTCTGAATCAAAGAATTGTTTTCAATGGTTTCCGCATAAAATAGATTCAGGCGCATATTATATATCATTGACTGGTTGGAGGTGAACAAAGACGGAAAGCGAAGAGGATGCAAACAAATCCACTGAAACTTATCGCCTTTCGCCAGAGCAGCTTGAGGAAATACACAGAAAATATGGCCGGCCGGGGGAAGTTGCGCCCGGCCAACCCGCTGCTAAAAGACGGAAACGCTCAAATTCCGGATTTACTGCTATGGAGCAAAAAGATAAAGGAGCAATGCCATTTAGTAAAGAGAAAGAGAAAGAGGAGGACATGGATCCTTAAACAATACAATCTGCTCAGCAGGGATTTTTTGATTACTTTAACGTTCCTGTGATTATCGGCTTTATTTTACCAAATGATTGCTTTTCCTGGGTAAATGTATGTTTTTTGTAGTCTAGACGTTTAAATATGGCCTTTTTATGGAGAAATCAACGCCTTCAGGATTTATCTGGAGGTGTCCTCCATTTATACGCAAAACTATGCCAAATTGGCTACATAAATAACCGGACAATGAAGATAATATGATTAGCTATTTTCTTTAAAAGGAGGGCTGATGATTGGAAAATAACCTGGCAGTTATGCAAAGTGAAATGGTGGATCTGCTGAAAAGTGTTTCTCAGGTGAAAATCCCTGATGAATTGCAACCATACGTCGGAGCCGCCCTGGATGAATTCAAAAATGAGATGGCCGCCGAGCTGGGAATGCCTGATTATGGACAGATTGACAGGGGAGAACTGCCTTCCCGGCTGAACGGTCATGTCGGGGGCAATATGACCAGTAAAATGGTCAAATTCGCCGAGGCCGTCCTGGCCTGGAATTATAAAAATAAGCTGATGCTGGAAAGAGGCCAAGAATAATCTGATATGGTTTGGCAAGACCTTCGTTTACTTTAACCGGGCTGGCGAGGGTCTTTTTATTTTAAATAAATTGAAAGGGAAAAAAAGACAAAATCATCATTTGACTGGGATATTGATCTGCGGTTAAAATTAGGATAAAGGGGGTTTTAAAAGCATGAATACGCTTAAAGTTTGGCTCTTAATGGGCGCTTTGTCGGTTCTCCTGGTGCTGATCGGCGGAGCTGTCGGCGGAAGGTCCGGCGCGATGCTCTTCTTTTTAATTTCCATGGGGATAAACTTTTTCAGCTATTTCTACAGTGACAAGGTGGCCATTAAAATGACCCGCTCCTACCAGGTTTCAGAGCAGGAGGCGCCGGAGCTTTACAACATCGTGGGGCGCCTCGCCGGGCGGGCCCGCATGCCCATGCCGCGCCTTTACATTACCCCTTCGCCGCAGCCCAACGCCTTTGCGACGGGTAGAAACCCGGAGCACTCGGCGGTGGCTGTCACCGAAGGGCTGCTGCACATGTTGAGCCGGAGCGAGCTGGAGGGAGTGCTGGCTCACGAACTGGCCCACGTAAGAAACAGGGACGTTCTGATTGGAACAATTGCCGCGGCCTTTGCCGGCGCCATCACCATGATTGCCAACGTCATCCAATGGGGCGCCATCTTCGGCATCGGTCGAAGTGACGACGATGAGGGGGGCGGGAGCTTTATCGGCTCGCTGCTCCTGGCCATTTTGGCCCCGATTGCGGCCATGGTCATCCAGATGGCCATATCACGCTCGCGGGAATACCTGGCCGATGAGACCGGCGCGCGCATCGCCGGGGACGCCGGCGGGCTCTCCAACGCCCTCTTGAAGTTGGAGCAGGCCGCGAACCGTATCCCGATGCAGGCGAACCCGGCCACCTCGCACCTTTTCATTGTCAATCCGCTTTCCGGCGCGTCCATCGCCCGTTTGTTCAGCACCCACCCGCCGATCAGCGAGCGGGTCAGGCGACTGGCGCAGATTTGGGTTTAATGACTGAAAGGCCCCTTCCCCGGCGGAAGGGGCTTCGAAATGTGCGGGTAGAGGAATAATCCATGTTTTTGTTGATTTAATTGCAAATCAAGGATAAACTTGTCCGGTATACTAACTTTTCAGCGCACATATAATAACCCAAGCAAACCCGATGAGCAGGGCAATTGAGGTGAAAAGTTTGGCCCAGACGATTTCCATCGGCTCCACGAGGCATATCGACCTGATCAAAGCCAGGCTGGGCTGTGAGCTGAAACTTCTTGAGAGGAACGGGCTGAAGGTGAAGCTTGCCGAGCAGTCTGAGGGAAAGTTTACATTTATCACCTGCCGGCTGGCGGACAAAGAAGAGTTCATCCACAGGGAGAAAGACGACCGGCTCCTTTTAAAACACTTCCTGGCCAATGTGATAACGGACGTGATTTTGAATCACTGGGAAGATTTGCTGGTCCGGGGGATCATCCAGGAAAACTATTACTATTTTGCCGAAGAAGACAAAGACCTGATTCACCGCGGCGCCTTGAACCGCATCAACCAGGGCCCGGACGGGCAAAACGGCGACTCCCTCCGCCTGATCGTCCGCAAAAGCCTGATTTTGCAAAAAGTGATCGAGTATTTAAGCGGCAGCAATCAGATCATCCTGGACGGCTTTATCAAATTCAGGTTGAAGGAGTACGTCAACGAGCTGCGCGAGGCGGCCGATAAAGCTGTGGATGATTTTTTGATCGAACGGGAGTACTGGGAGTTTGTCCAGATTTTAAAATATTTTGTTGAAATTCAGGAGCCCCGCTATGAGCTGGTTCACATCGTGGTCCGGGACGGGAATAATTTTTCCCTGTTTGACGAGAATTTACAGGGGATTAAAACCGATTCCCTGGAGGGGTGTGTCATTGAATTATCCAACAATGAAATCAGCTACGACGACCTGTTCGTCAGCATGCTGATCACGCTGTCCCCGCGTAAAATTGCCCTTCACCGTATCTGTGAAGGGCAAAGCTCCCTGGCCCTGGACACCATCGTCAATGTCTTTGAGGGGCGGGTGAACTGGTGTCCAGGCTGCCATTTGTGCCAGCCCGGCGTTCAAACTTGATTAACCGGACTGTACTTTATTGACAAAAGAGCGTGAAAACCGTATAATAACGCTGTGAAAACTAGATGTGCCGGTAATGAAAGGGAAAGTACGCCGGAATCCGGTCCTGCCAGAGAGAGGGCGCCCTGGCTGCAAGCGCTTTTAAGGACGACCGGCCGAAGACCACCCCGGAGCCGTGCGGGCGAACCACCGCTTTAAGGCTGTTGCTGTAGCCCGCGCCGGGTGACGGGCGTTAACCGTCCAAAGGGGGAAAGGCCATTGACGCCTTTTTAACCAGGGTGGAACCGCGGAAATTTCGTCCCTGACTTTTAAAGTCAGGGGTTTTTGTTTTCTGCCCATATGCCCACTATATTTGCTGACCACTTAGAAAGGAAGGAATCAGATGAACGCAAACGGAGCCAAAATTAAAGTGACCCTGCCCGATGGTGCGGCGCGGGAATATGAAAGCGGCGTCGCCTTAAGCACTGTGGCGAAGGAGATTAGCCCCCGCCTGGCCAGGGAAACTCTGGCCGCGAAGGTGAACGGAAAGGTAGTCGACCTCGGCAGCGCCTTAAACCAGGACGCGGCCGTGGAATTCCTCACCTTTGACAGCGAGGCTGGCGCGCAGGTTTATCGCCACAGCTCATCCCACGTGCTGGCTCAGGCCGTCAAAAGGCTGTTCCCAGACACCCGGCTGGCCATCGGACCGGCCATAGCCGACGGCTACTACTACGATTTCGACCCGAAGGAGAATTTTACGCCGGAAGATTTGCAGAAGATCGAGAAAGAGATGGAGGCCATAATCAAGGAAGACCTGCCCATTGAGCGGTTCGAGCTTTCCCGGGAAGAAGCCCTGAAAATGTTCGGTGACACCGGAGAAAACTACAAGGTGGAGTTGATCGAGGACCTGCCGGCCGACGCTGTAATCTCCTGTTACCGCCAGGGTGATTTTGTCGATCTCTGCGCCGGGCCCCACCTGCCGTCCACCGGCCGGCTGAAGGCCCTGAAGTTGATGAACCTGGCTGGCGCCTACTGGCGCGGCAGCGAAAAGAACAAGATGCTGCAGCGGGTGTACGGCACCTCCTTCCCGAAAAAGTCCCTGCTGGACGAGCACCTCTTCCGCATTGAAGAGGCCAGGCGCCGCGACCACCGGAAACTGGGGGCCGAGCTCGACCTTTTCTCGATTCAGGATGAGGGCCCCGGCTTTCCCTTCTTCCACCCCAAGGGGATGATCCTGCGCAATGAGTTGGAAAATTACTGGCGAGAGGAGCACAAGAAGCGGGGCTACCAGGAGATCCGGACCCCGGTCATTTTAAACCGGGCCCTCTGGGAGCAGTCGGGCCACTGGGATCACTACCGGGAAAACATGTACTTCACCAAGATCGACGAAGGCGATTTCGCAGTGAAGCCGATGAACTGCCCGGGGGGCATGCTGATCTATAAGAGCAAGCTGCACAGCTACCGGGAACTGCCGATCCGGCTGGCCGAACTGGGCCTGGTCCACCGCCACGAGCTGTCCGGGGTGCTGCACGGGCTGATGCGGGTGCGCTGCTTCACCCAGGACGACGCCCACATCTTCATGCTCCCCGCCCAGGTGAAAGAGGAGATCATGGGGGTGATCGATCTGGTCGACGAGTTTTACCGCGACTTTGGTTTCTCTTACCGCGTCGAGCTCTCCACCAGGCCGGAAAAGGCCATGGGCTCCGACGAAATCTGGGAGCTGGCCACCGCCTCGCTACGGGACGCCCTCGATACCAGGGGCCTTGATTACAAAGTGAATGAGGGGGACGGGGCCTTTTACGGGCCGAAGATAGACTTCCACTTGAAGGATTCCCTGGGACGCACCTGGCAGTGCGGCACCATCCAGCTTGATTTCCAGATGCCCGAGAAATTCGACCTCAACTACGTGGGCGAAGACGGTCAGAAGCACCGGCCGGTGATGATCCACCGGGTGGTTTTCGGCAGCATTGAGCGCTTCATCGGCATTCTCACCGAGCATTTCGCCGGGGCCTTCCCGGTCTGGCTCGCCCCGGTGCAGGTGCGGGTGATGCCGATTGCGGAGCGTCACCTGGATTACGCCCGGTCGGTGGTGGAGAGGCTGGACGCCCTGGGCGTCCGCGTGGAAATCGACGCCCGCAACGAGAAGATCAACTACAAGATTCGCGAAGCCCAGGGTCAGAAGATACCCTACATGCTGGTCGTGGGCGATAAAGAGGCCGGCCAGGGGGCCGTGGCCGTCCGCCACCGGACCAGGGCGGACCTCGGCGCCATGCCGCTGACCGCGTTTGAGGAGAAGCTGCTCGAAGAGATCCGGGCCAAAGCGCTATCATAAATAGCTCCATGCAGGCAAGACAAGAAATGCTGCCAGGAATATGACGAGATATGTCAGACATCCGCAATAGCCAACAGCAGATTGATTTGCAGCAGTTGAGCTGAAGAAGGTGAGGGAACATATCATTGGATAAAGATGGTCCACTTGCGGAAGATTTAAAAACCAGCGCCGGTTCTAAATATTTTGCCGGTGATGATGAATTAATAGATGATTTTGAGGAGGCTCCGGCCCGGAGCTCCCTGTTGGTGCGAGTTGTGGCTTTCGTCACCGTCATTGCGTTCCTTGGGCTGGTTGCTGTAACGTCGTGGCCCGGCCGTGAAATCTCCATGGCGGATCTCGTAAGGGAATCTTTTCAGCTTAAGAAGGATGCGACTACCAACCCGGCGCAGGCGGTGGTGCTTATCAATGTGGTTTCCCGAAAGCCGGGCTCCTCTGTCGCCGTGGAACAAAAAACGGGTACGGGGTTTAATGTCGACCCCGGCGGGGTTATAGTGACAAACCATCATGTGATTGAGAACGCCCTGAACATGACCATAACCTTTCCAGATGGAAAGATTTACAAGGCCGTGCGCTGGTTAAGCAGGCCGGAATCCGACCTGGCGGTGATCGTCCTGCAGGCGGCAGGACTTCCGGCGGCGCCCGTCAATACATCCTGGCCGCCCGCCCCGGGAGACAAAATCAGAGTGGCGGGGAACCCGTTGGCGTTTAACAATATTGTGGTTGAGGGAAATGTTGGGCGGTACCTGAGAATCAATGATATGGAGGGAAAAATATTTAGTATGGACGCCCCCATTTACCCGGGCAACAGCGGCAGCCCGGTATTCGACATGAGCGGTCGGGTTGTGGGGGTGGTCTTCGGCACCATGGGCGAGGGAAATGACGGAAGTGAAAAGGCTGCCGGTCTGGCTGTTACAATAGACGAGGCGGCAGATTTAATAAAATCCGTAAAAAATACAACCTAAAAAAACTGGATTTAGTCCAGGACTTAGTCTATGATCCCATCAAGAGGTGAAATTTGAAATGGCAATCCAGGTAAATATCCACGAAGCAAAAACGCACTTTTCGAAAATCTTAACGCGAGTGCTGGCCGGTGAGGAAGTGGTTATTGCCAGAGCGGGCACGCCTGTAGCGCGCCTGGTTCCGCTGGTAAAATGGACTGACCAGCGTTTGCCGGGAAGCGCCAAAGGCAAGCTCACCGTTGCCCCCGATTTTAACGAACCGCTTCCAGAAGGCATTTTAGAGGGGTTTGAAAAATGAGGGCGCTGCTGGATACCCATGTTTTCCTGTGGTGGATCACCTCCAACCCTGGCTCTACGGCATAGGCAACATTACCATAGACTTCTGTATAATAATGCCATGGTAGCTTGGATCCGGTTGGGTTAGCCCTGGAAACGTGAAACTGGTTGAGAAATATACTCTCAACCAAGTTAAAATCTCTATTTTCCTGTTCACATGGTTCCGGTATTATCAGGAGCATTGTTAATCTTAATTAACTTGACAATCCCCCAGGCTACGAGTGCGTAAACAATCATACCAATAATGGTAGATGGTTCCAAAACAGATCTAGTCTCTATTCCTTCAGTCACAGCCGGTCTAAAAATACCAGCAAAGGGGTATAAGAACACTTGAGTCACTGAATACATGAAAGATACGAATGCACTGTGAGGATTTGCCCCAAGAAGTTTGAAGACAAGGCGAAAGGCAAACAAAACTTCAAAAACGCCCAAGATATAATAGACTATTCTTCTGGCTTTCAGATTTCCTTGGCGAGTTTTTTCAGCAGTATCTTCCTCCATTTTCTATCCCTCCATATCTATTTGCTGTGTTATGATCTCTCCACGCTTTTTTACTCAGTATAACAGGCTAGTCCTTCACAAAAAAGCTGATCACAGAACTGATGACCATCAGGATCAAGGCAGCAATAACAGCAACTATGAAGTTCTGGATTACAAATCCTTTTACTACCACACTAACTAGCCACAACATGAGGCCGTTTATGACAAACGTAAACAAGCCCAGCGTCAGCAAGTTGAGCGGGAGTGTAAGCAGAAGAATAAGCGGGCGGATCGTGGCGTTGATAAGGCCGAGAATAATGGAACCGACTATTGCTGCCACTAATGTCACATCAAATCCATTGATGATATTAGCTGTAAAAATAACCCCTACAACATTCAGAACCCATCTTATTAACAAGCGTGGCACTACAGCTATCCCTCCTTGGATCTTATTTTCGTAAAAAATCAGTTATGGGCTTTTTTCAAGTGCGCCCCCTGGCAAGTTGGATAATTAAGAGAATGAGATGGCGCTCACCCCATCCTTTCATCTCTCGACTATCAAGGTCGCGCCCCATCTGACAAGAAAACGCCGGCGTTTACTTGAACCTGTCAACGGCTTTTTTAAAGGCGTCTTTTGCTTGATTCCAGGATTGGTCCAATTCTTTCTTAAGATCTCTCCAGGAATCATCGCTCGACGCTTTTAGTTCCTGCAGTTTTTCTTTTATCGATGTCTGTTTGGCGTGCAAAGCTTCAATCTGATCGTAATAAACCTGCTTGGTGTCTGCTGCTGCTTTGTCCGCTTTGGCTTTCAATTTGTCAATCTCGGCGCCCCACTCACTGAGTTGGGCCTCAATCTTTCCTTGATATTCCTTTCTATTCTCCATATCTTTTCCTCCTTTTATTGGAACCTAGCCTATAAAGATCTTGTTGAATAAATATAACATTAATTACTATGCTCTATAATTGTATAACATATTGACAGCTTGTGTCAATAAAAACCATATTATCTTCCAGGCACCAAGAGCACCAAAAGGGTCAGGCTTGACTTATTGACATATTATTATCTCACATAATAACGTGAAAAATTCC
>Ga0209347_1000565_pt1 | contig 88869 bp, 81 predicted proteins | sample AutmiccommuBRH23_FD_187382 | JGI IMG/M metagenome (GOLD analysis project Ga0209347, IMG submission 187382) | Deep subsurface microbial communities from Mt. Terri, Switzerland - Autotrophic microbial communities BRH/23 (SPAdes) (version 2) | ecosystem: Environmental > Aquatic > Deep subsurface >...
AAAGCGCCGCAGCGGGCTTTTGCAAAAGCCCGCTGCGGCGCACGAAACCACAACCGCATCAACATGAGGGTGGGCCAGTTCTTAATGTCGCCCCCGGGTCAGTTCCGAATGTCGCTGGACAACACGCGCAAGTCCTCCGAGGAAGGGCTGGAACAGGAGTTCAACAGCCTGCACGCCCAGCGGGAGGCCTGCGAGGCGTATATCGCCAGCCAACGCTCCGAAGGCTGGGCTCTGGTCCGCGATCAGTATGACGATGGCGGGATCTCGGGCGGCACGCTGGAACGGCCCGGCCTCAAGCAGCTTCTGGCCGACATCGAAGATGGCCTGATCGATGTGGTGGTCGTCTACAAGATCGACCGCCTGTCGCGCTCGCTGATGGATTTTTCCAAGCTGGTCGAGGTGTTCGATCGAAACGGCGTGACCTTCGTTTCCGTCACCCAGTCCTTCAATACCACCACGTCGATGGGGCGGCTGACGCTGAACATCCTCTTGTCATTCGCGCAGTTCGAGCGCGAGGTCACAGCCGAGCGCATCCGTGACAAGGTCCGCGCCTCCCGAATGAAGGGCATGTGGATGGGCGGCTATGTCCCACTCGGGTACGATGTGAAGGACCGCAAGCTCGTGGTGAACGAGGAAGAGGCCGCCACCGTGCGGGGCATCTTCGAGAGGTTCGTCGATGTCGGATCAGCGACCGTGCTGGCCCGCGAACTGCGCCGCAAGGGGCTCCGCAACAAACAGGGGACCTTGGTCGACAAGGGATATCTCTACAGGGTGCTGGTGAACCGCGTCTATCGCGGCGACGCGGTCCACAAGGGCAAGGCCTATCCCGGCGAGCATCAGGCCATCATCGACGGGCAACTGTGGGATCAGGTCCATGCCATCTTGCGGCAGAACCCGCGAAATCGCGCCAACAACACGCGCGCGCAGGCGCCTGCGTTGCTCAAGGGCCTGATCTTCACGGCAACGGGCGCCGCCATGACGCCGAGCAGCACGAAGAAGGGCGCGCGGCGGTACCGGTACTACGTCTCGATGGACGTCATCAAGAATCGTGAACCCAGCGACGAGGGCATCCCGCGCCGTCTTCCTGCCGACCTCGTGGAAGCGGCCGTGGTGACCGAGCTGCGGCGGGTGATGCGCGCCCCGTCGATCACGGCACAGGTCATCGCCCACTTGGCCCGCGAGGGTCACGCCTTCGCCGAGGCCGACGTGATCTCCGCGCTGCAGACGTTCGAGGACGTCTGGGGCCAGCTGTTCCCTGCGGAGCAGACCAGGATCGTGCAGTTGCTGGTGCGCCGGGTCACCGTGACGTCTGAGGGGCTGGTCATCGATGTCCGGACCGACGGCGTCTCGGGCGTCATGCGCGACATGATGGCCCCGCGAAAGAAGGTGGCGGCGGAATGATGAAACCCGACGAGTCCCTCCAGATCTTCGTGCCGCTCAAGGTGCGCAAGCAGAACGGGCGGCCGAAGATCATGCCGCCCGCAACCTATTTGCCGAGCGAAGACCGGACGCAGGATCCGCATATCTTGCGCGCCATCGGCCGGGCGTGGGGCTGGCGGCGGCGCATGGAGACTGGTGAATTCAACACGGTCACCGATCTGGCGAAAGCCGTAGGGCTGGCCGAACGCCATGTCAGCCGACAGCTGCGGCTCGCCTATCTCGCGCCGAAAGTCCTCAAGCGCCTCGTCTACAAGCGCGAGGTGCCCGCCGTGACCCTGTTGAAACTGACCGATGTCGCGGCCCTGCCGTGGCACGAACAGCCCGAGCGGGTGTTCGACTGAGGCTCAGTGAAAGCTCGCCTGAAACGTCGTCGCAGTCAGCGAGACATGCGCGTCCAGTGGCGGGTGCAGTTCGAACGCCTTCGGCTCGCGCGAGAAATTCCAGAGCCGGAACAGGCGCCATTCCGACCGACGCTCCTCGGCCACGGCCAGTTCGTTGCGGGTGATGTGGAACGGCGTGCGCTCCCATCCGTTCGTCGTCTTGACCTCGATTAGCCGGGGCAGACCGTCCGGGGCGAAACTCGCGATGTCGTAGCCCGCGCCATCGCCATCCTCCTCCGACACCCAGCGCACCTTGCGGGCCAGATCGTCCCGTCCTGCCGTCCGCAATGCCGCGCGCTCATGCGCCAGCACGCGCTCCTCGCCCGCGCGTCCGAGGGCCCGATTGCGCTCGTCCCGGCCCGCCACGTCGAACTTGCTGGCGATATGCAGCATCTGCTCCAGCTCCTGCGGGGGCGGCTGGTTCGACAGCGTCGGCGGCGGCCCGATCCAGATCTGCGCTGCCTCGCGCAACCCCACGGCAGGTTGCAGCCCCGTTTGGCGCCCGAGCCAGGCAGGGTTCAGCGCCAGCCACCGCGCCACGGCATCCACCAAGGTCATCTGGAAGTTGAACGCGGGCTTGTAGCCGGGGATCCAGTCCTCGCCGAGGCCCTTCAGCACCGCACTGATGTTCTGGTGCTTGAACTCGACGGACCCCTCGGACCGGTCGTTCAGCAGCGGCAGGAGTGCGCGGCGGTGTTCGGCCTTGCTGTAGCGGCGCGCGGAGATGTCGTCGGCCAGCATCGCGAAGTAATCCGCGACGATCAGGTCGTTCTCTTCCTCTGTCCAGGGCCCGTTCGACATTGCGCCAGGCTATGGGCGTGAAGTCTGTTTGTCATCAGAGACTTCCGGCAGGGTCCTGGCTCGCTCCGAACGCTGCCGCCGGACTTGGGGATCGGCCACCACGGAGCCGTCCTTCTGACCGCCCTGCGCCTTCGTGTCAGTCTCCGCCACCGGATTATCTCGCGAACGGGACGACCCCATGAACCTGACAACCCATTGGAAATGCGAGGATGTTTTACGCCGTCCCGTGGCCGTCGAGGGGCGCTCGAAGAGAGACGCAGGCCATTCGGAGACCCATTCTTCGGCAAGCGCCCAGTCTCCGAAGGGCGGATGGCCCTGCCAACGCCCTTTGAAACAAAAAGAAAAAAAGCCCCAATCGGGGCCCTTGGTCGGATTCAGTATCTGAATGTGGCGGAGACGATGGGATTCGAACCCACGAGACCCTTCCGGGCCTACTCCCTTAGCAGGGGAGCGCCTTCGACCGCTCGGCCACGTCTCCGCCGACCCGTCTAGCGGCGCGCGCCGCGATAGACAAGGCGAAAGCTTCGGGCGGGGCGGCCGCGGCCCCGCGCCGCCCTGGCGATGCCCGCCGTGTTACCCAGCGGTCACGCACACCTGCTAGCCTCGTCGCGTCGGCGGCAGGAGCGAAGGGGTCATGTCCGCGAAACACAGGCTTTTTGCGGCGCTTTGTCTGTGGCCGGCCGCGGCCCCTGCCGACCCGGTGCTGGCCGACCCGGTGCTGGCCGACGGGGGGCGCGCGCTTTTCGCGATGCATTGCGCCCCTTGCCACGGCGAGACCGCGACCGAGGGCGTCGGCGGGGACATCCGCGGCATGAGCGCCGCAACCGTCGGCCGTGCCGTCCGCGGGTTCGAACAGATGCCGCGGATCGACCTGACCGAGGCGGAACTCGCGGCGATCGTGGCCCATCTCGCGCGGCTGGACGGCGGCTGAACCCACCCCGCGGGGCCGCGCGCCGGCCCCTTGCGCCGGGTTCGCGCAAGGCGCGTCGTTTTCCGCCCGCCACAGGTCGTGCGGGCGCGCCCGGCGGCGGCGCTTTCGGCCATGACAGGGCAAACAGCCCCGGAGGCCCGCCGATGTCAGACCACGCCCGCAGCCACGCCCGCAACCCCGTCCGCAGCCATGTCCGCGCCCTCGTCGTCGGCGGTGGCGCCGTGGGGGCGGGCATCGCCTATCACCTCGCCCGGGCGGGGTGGTCGACGATGCTGGTCGAACGCGACGAGCTGACCGCGGGCTCGACCTGGCACGCCGCCGGCCTGCTGCCGCTGTTCAACATGAGCTACGCGGTCAGCCATATCCACGATCGTTCGGTGCGCCTTTACAAGACCCTCGAGGCCGAGACCGGGCTCAACCCCGGTTTCGCGGCGGTGGGCAACCTGCGCATGGCGCAGACCGCGGCGCGGATGGACGAATACCGCCTGTATGCCGCCACCGCCGAGACCGTGGGCATCGCCTGCGAATGGCTGACGCCGGTGCAGATCGGGGCGCGCTGGCCGCTGTTGCGCACCGAGGATCTGCAAGGCGCGATCTTCCACCCCGACGACGGCTACATCAACCCCGCCGACGTGACCCAGGCGATGGCCAGGGGCGCGCGCCAGCACGGGGCCGAGGTGCTGCGCCGGGTTCAGGTGGACGGCTACCGCTGGACCGGTTCGGAATGGGTTGTCTCGTGCACGCGGATGGTGGAAAGGGGCGGCAACCTCGTGCCCTCGGACGCGCGCTTCGAGGTGGTGGCCGAGCATGTCGTCACCGCCACCGGCAACCACGCCCAGCGCACCGCGCGGCTGCTGGGGCTGAAGCTGCCCGCGATCCCGGTCGAGCACCAGTTCATCGTGACCGAGCCCGACCCGGCGCTGGTCGAATGGCGCCGTGCCGGCAACCCCGAGCATCCGGTGCTGCGCGACGCCGACGCGAAATGGTACGTGCGCGAGGAACGCGGCGGCTGGATCCTCGGGCCCTACGAGCGCGGCGCGCCGGCGCGCTTCGCTTATGGTGTGCCCGACAGCTTCCGCGCCGACCTCTTTCCCCTCGATCTCGACCGGATCGAGGCGGAATACATGTCCATGATCCACCGCATCCCGTCGTCCGAAAACATCGGGCTGAAGGACGATTTCAACGGCCCGATCTGCTACACCCCCGACGGCAACCCGCTGGTCGGCCCGGCGCCGGGGCTGCGCAACCTGTGGCTGGCCGAAGGCTTCTCTTTCGGGATCACGGCGGCCGGCGGCACCGGGCACTACTTGGCGCAGATGATGGTCGAGGGCGAGGCCGAGATCGACATGGCCAGCCTCGACCCGCGCCGCTTCGGCGACTGGATGACCACCGAATACGCCTGCTGCAAGAACGAAGAGGCCTACGACCACGTCTACGTCCTGCACCACCCCGACGAGGAACGCCCGGCCGCCCGCCCGCTGCGCACCGCGCCGTGCTACGACCGCCAGAAGGCGGCGGGCGCGCAGTTCGGCCAGGTGAACGGGTGGGAACGGCCGAACTACTACGGGCCGAAAGACGCGCCGGACAGCTTCGACCATGACGCGCGCAGTTTCCGGCGCGGCGGCTGGTGGGCGCATGCGAAGGCCGAGGCCGAGGCGGTGCGCCGCGGCGTGGGCCTGTTCGACGCCACCGCCTTCGCCAAGCACATCGTGCGCGGCCCGGGGGCGACCGCCTTCCTCGACTGGCTGACGTGTAACCGGCTGCCCAGGGTAGGGCGCATCAACCTTACCTACGCGCTGACCGACGCGGGCACCACGCGCACCGAATACACCATCGTGCGGCGGGGCGAGGACGATTACTACCTCGTCTCGGCCGGGGCCTGGGCGGCCTATGACGGCGACTGGCTGCGCAAGGCGGCCGAGGACCGGCGCGGCGATCTCGGCTGGATCGAGGTGCACGAGGTGACGACGCAATGGGGCGTGTTCGCGCTGGCCGGGCCGAAGGCGCGCGCGGTGCTGGCCCCGCTGGTGCGCGATGCGGCGCCGGAAAGCGTGCTCTCGAACAAGCGCTTCCCCTGGCTTTCCATGCGCAACATCGAGCTGGGCATGTGCCCGGTGATGGCGGTGCGGGTGGCCTACACCGGCGAGCTGGGGTGGGAGTTGCATCACCCGATCGAGATGTCGGCGTATCTGTGGGACCGCCTGGTGGAGGCGGGCGCGCCGCAGGGGATGGCGCTGTTCGGCGCGCGGGCGCAGAACTGGCTGCGGCAGGAGAAAAGCTATCGCGCCTTCGGCAACGAGCTTGGCCGCGACGCGACGCCGCTCGAGGCCGGGCTTGACCGCTTCGTCGACCTTGGCAAGGACTTCCGCGGCAAGGCGGCGATGCTTGCGGCCGGCATCCGTTCGCGCTGCGTGACCGTGCTGATCGACGGGCCGGCGGATGCCGACCCCTGGGGGCGCGAGGCGCTGTTTGCCGGCGCGCGCAAGGTCGGCCGGCTGACCTCGGGCGGCTATTCGGTGCATTTCGGCAAGCAGATCGGCATGGGCTATGTCGCGCCCGAGCATGCCGCCGTCGGCACGCGGCTGAAGGTGCGGATGCTGGGCGATCTGTGGGACGCGGTGGTGGTCGAAGACAGCCCCTACGACCCGCAGAACGCCGCGATCCGCGCCGACGGGTAGGGGCGCAGGATCGGCACGATTGCCCATCCTGCCTCGCTTGGCAGGGGCCGCAGATTGCCCGAGGTCCGGCGCGCGGGCGAACCGACGCGCGCGGTTCAGCCCTTCGCGGCGGCAAGCTCGTCCCAGCATTTCAACGCGTGCGCCGCATACATCAGCGACGGGCCGCCGCCCATCTGCACCGCCATGCCCAGCACGTCGGCCAGTTCCTCGCGGCTGGCGCCGGCGCCCATCAGCGCCTCGACGTGAAAGCCGATGCAATCGTCACAGCGGATCGCGATGGCGATGCCAAGCGCCACGTGTTCCTTTTCCTTGAGGCCGAGCACGCCGCCCTCCCTGGCGCCCTTCGACAGGGCGGCAAAGCCCTTGCCGGCCTCGGGGATCGCGGCATGCAGGGTGCGCAGGGCGGCGCGGGTGGTGTCGATGCGGGTTGGCCAGTCCATCACGGAATTCCTTCTTGATCGTTTCATCCATCCCGATACCGGAATGTTTCCCGATGCGACTTGATCCCGATCAACCCCCTCGCGCGCGTTGACAAATCCGTGAACGTGAGTCTCAGATACATCTGGCGCCCGGCGTTACAATCGGCGGTATCCTTTGGATAATTTCCAATGCCGGCGGGGCGCTGCTGGTTCAACAAGCCGGTTCTCCGGCATCATTCATGGAGCTTATCTTGGTCGCCATAGATCTATTCTTCGGCCTCGACACGCCGACACCGTTACAGCCCGCAACGCTGGACGACGTCACGCCGCTTCTGCCGCAGAACGGCAGCAATCTGACGCTGGCGCCGAACTTCCAGCCGATCACCGACCCGGCGTTGTGGACGATCGCGGGCGTGACCGTCGGCGGCGCGACCACGGGCGTGCTTGCGACGGTGCGCGGCGCGTTCCCGGCGCCGCTGACCCTTGCCCAGATCGCCGACTTTCCGGCCCAGCAGGCGTGGGTGCAGACCGCACTGAACGTGGTGATCACCGAAGCGCTTGTGGTCGGCGAAGGGTTCCGGATGGACATCGACTTCGAGGGCGCGCAGGTGACCGCGCGCCAGCTCGGGGTCGACTGGACCTTCGACGACCTGCTGGCCCTCGACCCCACCATCAACGGCGAGCCGCTGGGCGGCGGCGGCGATCCGGAACCCGAGCCGGGCCAGACCATTGCCGGTGACGACAACGGCAACACCCTTGACGGCGGCGACGGGCCGGACACGATCAGCGGCGGCGATGGCGACGACACCGTCACCGGCGGAGCGACCGGCGCCGACCTGGCCGACATCATCGATGGCGGCGCCGGCAACGATTCGATCAACGGCGGCGCCGGCAACGATTCGATCTCGGGTGGCACCGGCGGCGATACCCTGATCGGCGGCCTCGGGTCCGACACGCTGGCCGGCAACGCCGATGACGACGTGCTTTCGGGCGGCGGGCTCTCGGACATGATCTTCGGCGGCGCCGGCGACGATTTCGTCAACGGCGGCTTCGGCTTCGACCGGATCAACGGCGGCGAGGGGGCGGACACGTTCTTCCACCTCGGGATCGCCGATCACGGGTCGGACTGGATCCAGGATTTCTCCGACCTCGCCGGCGACATCCTGCAACTGGCGATCTCGGGTGCCACGGCCGACGATTTCGTGATCCAGTTCGCCGAAACCGAGGGCGCCGGCGAGGCCGGGGTTTCCGAACTGTTCGTCGTCTACGCCCCCACCGGCCAGATCCTGTGGGCGCTTGTCGACGGCGGCGCGCTTGAATCGCTGGTCGTGGATGTCGCCGGTGCCGCCGGCAGCTTCGACCTGCTGGCGGCCTGAACCGACGCGCCGCCCCGCCGGTTGACGGGGCGGCGCCACCGGCGTATCAGCCGTGCCGTGGTGCTTTGTGACCGGATTGCGGGCCACGTTAAACAAGCCGCTAAAGAGGGGAAGGGCCAACCCCGTCGCCTTTTCGCGGTCGGGGTTTTTTCGTGCGCGGAGGCGGCGATGGCGGACGAACACAAGGCGGCGACGAAACTGGTGCATGCGGGCGCGCGCCGCAGCCAGTATGGCGAGGTGGCCGAGGCGATCTTCCTCACCCAGGGCTTCGTCTACGACAGCGCCGAGGCGGCCGAGGCGCGCTTCGTCAAGGCCGGCGAGGACGAGTTCATCTATGCCCGCTACGGCAACCCCACCGTGCGGGTGTTCGAGGACCGCATCGCCGCGCTTGAGGGCACGGAAGACGCCTTCGCCACCGCCTCGGGGATGGCGGCGGTCTACGGTGCGCTGGCCTCGATGCTGCGCGCGGGCGACCGGGTGGTGTCGGCGCGGGCGCTGTTCGGCTCGTGCCTCTACATCCTCGAAGAGGTGCTGGCGCGCTTCGGTGTCGAGGTGGTGTTCGTCGACGGCACCGACCTTGAACAATGGCGCGCGGCGGTGACGCCGGGCACGAAGGCGGTGTTCTTCGAAAGCCTCTCGAACCCCACGCTCGAGGTGATCGACATCGCCGCCGTGGCCGACATCGCCCATGCCGCCGGCGCCCTCGTCGTCGCCGACAACGTCTTTGCCACGCCGGTCTTCTCGCGCGCGGTGGCGCTGGGCGCCGATGTCGTGGTCTATTCCGCGACCAAGCATATCGACGGGCAGGGCAGGGCGCTGGGCGGGGTGATCTGCGGCCCCCGCGAGTTCATCCGCAAGACGGCCGAGCCGTTCCTCAAGCACACCGGCGGCGCGCTGTCGCCGTTCAACGCCTGGGTGATGCTGAACGGCATGACCACGATGGACCTGCGGGTGCGGGCGCAGGCGGCCGCGGCGCAGCGGCTGGCCGAGGCGCTGGAGGGGCACCCGGCGCTGGCGCGCGTGCTTTACCCCGGCCTGGCGTCGCACCCGCAACATGCGCTTGCGATGGCGCAGATGGGGGCCGGCGGCACGGTGCTGTCGATCGACGTGCGCGGCGGGCAGGCGGCGGCCTTCCGGGTGCTGAACGCGCTGCGGATATTCCTGATCTCGAACAATCTGGGCGATGCGCGCTCGATCGTCACCCATCCGGCAACGACCACCCACCAACGGCTGAGCGAGGATCAGCGCGCGAGCCTGGGCATCGGGCCGGGGCTGGTGCGGGTGTCGGTCGGCCTCGAGGATGCGGGCGACCTGATCGCCGACCTGCTTGGCGCGCTCGACCGTCTGGGGTGATCCGCCGCGCCGCGGCGAACGTATAGAGGTCGAAACGCTGGACATGCGGCGCCCGGGCCCCAAGTATGGGGCGGGCCACCGAGGCGGGGGACCGACGATGAACATCCATCTGCCCGAACGCGACAATGTTCCGGACGAGCACGAGGCCGCGACCGCGCTGCGCCTTCTGCACCGCTGGGCCGAGGGCGCGCCCGAATCCGAGGTTGCCCGCCTCGCGCCCGGCCTGCGCGCGCTTGCCGGAACCGCAGCCCCCCCGTCGCGCGACTATCCCGCCGGCTTCACCGCCGACGCCGCCTACCGCGCCGGCCTGCCCGACCTGCAGAACGGCCCGGCCAGCCTGATCCGCGGCGCGCGGCGCGCGATCCAGCATGTCGGCATCTCGAACTTCCGCCTGCCGATCCGCTTCCACACCCGCGACAACGGCGACCTGACGCTGGAAACCTCGGTCACCGGCACCGTCAGCCTCGAGGCCGACCGCAAGGGCATCAACATGTCGCGGATCATGCGCAGCTTCTATGCCCATGCCGGGCGCACCTTCAGCTTCGAGGTGATCGAGGCCGCGCTCGACGATTACAAGTCCGACCTCGACAGTTTCGACGCCCGCATCCTGATGCGGTTTTCCTTCCCGATGAGTCTGCGTTCGCTGCGCTCGGGGCTCGAAGGATTTCAATATTACGACATCGCGCTGGAACTGGTGGAAACCGCCGGGGTGCGCCAGCGCATCATGCACCTCGACTATGTGTATTCCTCGACCTGCCCATGCTCGCTCGAACTGGCCGAACATGCGCGCAGCGCGCGCGGCCAGCTTGCCACGCCGCATTCGCAGCGCTCGGTGGCGCGGCTGTCGGTCGAGATCGCCGGCGGCAAGTGCCTGTGGTTCGAGGATCTGGTCGACCTCTGCCGCCGCGCCGTGCCGACCGAGACCCAGGTGATGGTCAAGCGCGAGGACGAACAGGCCTTCGCCGAACTCAACGCCGCCAACCCGATCTTCGTCGAGGATGCGGCCCGTCTGTTCGGCGAGCAATTGCTGGCCGAGCCGCGGGTGGGCGATTTCCGCGTCATCGCCAGCCACCAGGAAAGCCTGCACAGCCACGACGCGGTGTCGGTTCTGACCGAGGGGCCGACCTTCGCGGCGCAAAGCCTCGATCCGAAGCTGTTCGCGACGCTGTTCCACGTCGGCTGAGGCGCGGCGCGCTCAGCCGCGTGCTCAGCCACATGCTCAGCCACATGCTCAGCCGCGCGCGTAGACGTCGTCGTAGCGCACGATGTCGTCCTCGCCGAGATAGGCGCCGGTCTGCACCTCGATCAGCGTCAGCGGCACCTTGCCGGGGTTCTCCATCCGGTGCACCGCGCCCAGCGGGATGTAGATCGACTGGTTCTCGGTCAGAAGCCGCACCTCGTCGCCCACCGTCACCTTCGCGGTGCCGGCGACCACGATCCAGTGCTCGGCGCGGTGGTGGTGGCTTTGCAGGCTCAGCGCCGCGCCGGGGTGCACGACGATGCGCTTGACCTGGAAGCGGTCGCCCGTCACCAGGCTTTCGAACCAGCCCCAGGGCCGGTGATCGACCGGAAACTCGGTCGCCTGCGGCGCCTGGCGGGCCTTGAGCGCGGCCACCGCCTCCTTCACCCGCTGGCTGTCGGCGCGGCGCGCCACCACCACCGCGTCGGGCATGGCGATCGCCACGATATCCTCGAGCCCGATGCCCACCAGCTCCTGGCGCGGCGATTCCGAACGCAGCAGCGTGCCCGTGCAGTCGATCGCCATGGCGTGGTCCGAGACGACGTTGCCGGCCGCGTCGGGGCGGCTTTCGTGCCACACCGCCTCCCAGCCGCCAAGGTCGGACCACTCGCCGCCATAGGGCATGACGGCAAGGTTGGGCGCCTTTTCCATGATCGCATAGTCGATCGAGATGGCCTCGGCGCCGTCCCAGGCGCCGGGGTCGAGGCGCAGGAAGTCGAGGTCGTCCTTCGCGCCCGCCACCGCCCGGCCGACCGCGTCGGCAAGGCCGGGGGCATGGGCGCGGTAGGCGGCAACGATGGCACGGGCCTGGAACAGGAAGATGCCGGCGTTCCACAGGTGGCGGCCGCCGGCCAGCATCTCGGCCGCGCGGGCGGCGTCGGGCTTCTCGACGAAACGCGCCAGCGGCTGCGGCACGGCGGCGCGCGCATCCGCGCCCGCCGCCAGTTCCAGCCAGCCATAGCCGGTTTCCGCCCGCGTCGGCGCGATCCCGAAGGTGACGAGATCGCCGGCGGCCGCGCGCGGTGCCGCGGCCGAGACCGCGGCGCGAAAGGCGTCGGCGTCGGGGATCACATGGTCGGAGGGCGCGACCAGCATCAGCGCCTCCGGGTCGCGCGCCTCGAGCCACAGGGCCGCGGCCAGCACCGCCGGCGCGGTGTTGCGCCCCTCGGGCTCGATCACGATCGCCTGCGGCGCGTGCCCGATCGCGGCCAGCTGCTCGGTGACAATGAAGCGGAACGGATCGCCGGTGACCACCGCCGGCGCCGCGAACCCCGGGCCCGACAACCGCCGCACCGAGGCCTGGAACAGGCTTTCGACGCCCATCAGCGGCGCGAACTGCTTGGGGTACGAGCGCCGCGACAGCGGCCACAACCGCGTGCCCGATCCGCCGCACAACACAATGGGATGTATCATCGCCGCCCTCTTTCGGTCCCCGTCCTCTTGCCGTCGCGTGCCGTCGAGCCGCGCAGGGTGCTCGACGCCTGCACCTTGCTTTGCCGTACTTCTACATGCGGGCGGCAATGTGTCGATGCCTTGCCGCGCCCGCGGCCGGGGCGGGCGATTACCGCACGCCCGTGAAGGTGGCTGCATCGCCGAAAAGGCGCTCCAGTTCGGCCAGCCCCGCCGCAAGCAGCGCTGCGGCCGCGGCGGCGGTCTCGGCCTCGGCGTAGAGGCGCATCTCGGGGGCGTTGCCCGAGGGCCGCAGGTGCACGATGCGCCCGTCCTCAAGCGTGACGCGCAACCCGTCGGTGCGCTCGAGCGTGGCCTCGGGCGCCGCCCCGATGGCGCCCAGGAACGCCGCCCGCGCGGCGCCGTCGCCCGCCAGCCGCGCCACCAGCGCCTGCGACCGCTCGGTCGGCACCTCGCGCACGAGGCCGGTGGCGGTGAACCGCGCCGGCTCGCGCGCGACCCGCGCCGCCAGCCCCTCGGGCCCCGCCGCGACCAGTGCCGCCAGCACCGGCAGCACCGCGTCGCGGGTCATCAGTGCCGGGATCGGCCCGGCCGGGCCCGTCGCCTCGTAGCCCAGCAGGAAGCCGCCGTTGGCCTCGTAGCCGGCCACCCGCGCCCCGGCGCCCGCCGCCGCCATCGCGGCGATGACATGGGGCGAGCCGATGCGCGTGCGCACCACGCGCGCGAACCGCCCGCCAGCCTCGGCCCCGGTGTTTGACGACACCGGGGTGACCACCACCTCCGCCCCCAGCGCCGCCGCCGCGATCTGGCCCAGCACGTCGCCCGCGATCACCCGGCCCGCGGCGTCGGCCAGCAGCGGCCGGTCGCCATCGCCGTCAGTCGAGACGATGGCGTCAAGCGCATGGGTCCGCGCCCAGCCCGCCAGCCGCGCCCGCGTGGCGGCATCGAGCGCCTCGGTATCCACCGGCACGAACGTCTCCGACCGGTCCAGTTCCACCACCTCGGCCCCGAGCCCGGCGACGAGCGCCAGCATCAGCTCGCCCCCCGCGGCCGAATGCGTCCAGACGCCGATGCGCCGGCCCGCCAGCGCCCGAGGCCCGAAGCCGGCGATGTAGCGCGCGCCATAGGCCGCGCCCGCGTCATGGTGCGCCGCCGGCCCCGGATCGGCGCCCGCCGCCGCCCCGTCGTGCCCCAGCGCGGCCACGATCCGCGCCTCGTCTTGCTTGGTGATCTCGCCGGCCGGGGTGTAGAACTTCAGCCCGTTGCGGTCGGCGGGGATGTGGCTGCCGGTGACCATGATCGCCGCCGCGCCGGCCTGCCCGGCGGCCAGCGCCAGCGCCGGCGTCGGCACCACGCCGCAATCGCTCACCGCGACGCCCTGCGCGCGGGCGGCCCTGGCCACCACCGCCGCAATCGCGGGCGACGAGGCGCGCCGGTCGCGCCCGAGGTAGAGCCCGCGGCCCACCGGACAGGTGCGCAGGAAGGCGCCCACATGCGCCGCCACAAGGCTGTCGGTCAGCTCCACGACCAGGCCGCGCAGGCCGCTGGTGCCGAATTTGGGGGACATGGGGCCTCCTTGCCTCGTGTGGTCGCGGCGCGCGCGCCCTGCGCAAAGGTGAAGCACAACCGAACCGCCCAGGCTACCCCGGCGCAGCGGCTGGCCGCCCTTGACGGCCGCGGGGCTTTGGGCAACACCCCGGCCATGGTGCCCGAGGATCGTCTGGAACAGATCGTGCAGCGCTTCCGCTATCTGGAGGCGCGGCTGAACGCGGGGGCCGCGGCGGCCGATCTGGCCACGCTCGGGCGCGAATACGCCGAACTGCGCCCGGTGGTCGCGCAGATCGACGCCTGGCGTGCGCTGAGGGACGAGCTTGCCGGCGCCGAGGCGCTGCGTGCCGACCCCGAGATGCGCGCGCTGGCCGAGGCCGAGGTCGCGCGCCTGCGCGCCGAACTGCCCGCGGCCGAACATGCCCTGCGCCTCGCGCTGCTGCCGCGCGACGCCGCCGACGACCGCCCCGCGATCCTCGAGATCCGCCCCGGCACCGGCGGCGAAGAGGCGGCGCTGTTCGCCGCCGACCTTCTGCGCATGTACCAGCGCCACGCCGAGGCGAAGGGCTGGGGCTTTCGCCTCGTCGCGCTGGCGCTGAGCGAACTGGGCGGCGTGCGCGAGGCGGTGGCACAGATTGACGGCGCGGGCGCCTACGGCCGGCTCAAGTTCGAATCCGGCGTCCACCGCGTGCAGCGCGTGCCCGCCACAGAAAGCGGCGGGCGCATCCACACCTCGGCGGCCACCGTCGCGGTGCTGCCGGTGGCCGACGCGGTCGAGGTCGACATCCCCGCCACCGACATCCGCATCGACACCATGCGCGCCTCGGGCGCCGGCGGGCAGCACGTAAACACCACCGACAGCGCCGTGCGCCTCACCCACCTGCCCACCGGCATCGTGGTGACAAGCTCGGAGAAATCGCAGCACCAGAACCGCGCCGTCGCGCTCGAGGTGCTGCGCGCCAAGCTTTTCGAGTTGAAGCGCGCCGAGGCCGCCTCGGGGCGCGCCGCCGAACGCCGCGCGCAGGTCGGCACCGGCGACCGCTCCGAGCGCATCCGCACCTACAACTTTCCCCAGGGCCGGGTCACCGACCACCGCATCAACCTCACGCTCTATCGCCTCGGCAGCGTCCTTGACGGCGATCTCGACGAACTGACCGACGCGCTGGTGGCCGACGCGCAGGCGCGCGCGCTGGCGGAGATCGAGGAATGAGGGCGGCCGACGCGCTGCCCGGCGCGGTGGCGCGGCTGCGCGCGGCGGGGGTCGAGGCGCCGGCGGGCGACGCGCGCGCGCTTCTGGCCCACGCGCTGGGCGTGGCCCCCGGGCGGCTGACGCTGCACCTCGACGATCCGCTGCCGGCCCCGGCCGCGGCGCGGTTCGAGGGCGCGGTGGCCGCCCGCGCGGGGCGCCAGCCGGTGGCCCAGATCGTCGGGCGGCGGCTGTTCTGGGGCCGCCCCTTCGCCGTCACCCCCGACGTGCTCGACCCGCGCCCGGAAACCGAAACCCTCGTCGCCGCCGCGCTCGAGGCGCCGTTCCGCCGCGTGCTCGACCTTGGCACCGGCTCCGGCGCGATCCTGGTCACGCTGCTGGCCGAGCGGGCGGCGGCCACCGGCCTCGGGTCGGACCTGTCGGCGGCGGCGCTGGCGGTGGCGCGGGCCAATGCGCGGGCGCTGGGGGTGGGCGCGCGGGCCGAATTCGTCTGCGCCGACTGGTTCGAGGGCCTGCCCGCCGGGCGCTTCGAGCTGATCGTGTCGAACCCGCCCTACATCGCGGCGGCCGAAATGGCGGCCCTCTCGCCCGAGGTTCGCGGGTGGGAGCCGCACCTGGCGCTTTGCCCCGGCGGCGACGGGCTGGCCGCGCTGCGCACCATCGCCGCGGGCGCGGGCGCGCATCTGCACCCCGGCGGCCGGCTTCTGGCCGAGATCGGGGCGGTGCAGGGCCGGGCGGCGTGCGCCCTGTTCGAGGCGGCGGGATTCGCCGATGTCGGGCTGCGGCGCGACCTCGACGGGCGCGACCGGGTGGTGGCCGGGGTGTGGCCTTCCGGCCGCGTCGGCCAATAACCACACCCGCGGCGCTCCGGGTCGCAGAAATCGGGCATTTTCCCCTTGTCAGCGCCGCCCGTGCATGTTTAACGGGTTGCGTGTGGCGGCGCTGGCCTTCCGGCTGGCGCCCGCACGCAAGCCACGACAGCCCGGACCGATGAGAGGATCGCGCGACACAGGGTCGTGGCAGGGACCGGGCAAGGCCCATCACGCTGGAACAGCACCTTATGAGATCATCCAAGCAACGCTCGCGTTCCAAGGGGAACCGTCCGCGGCCACTCGGCAACGTGATCAACCGCGTCTTCGAGTCCTCGGGCCCCGAGGGCAAGGTGCGCGGCACACCGCAGCAGATCATCGACAAGTATCTGCTGCTTGCCCGCGACGCGCAATTGTCGAACGACCGTGTGGCCGCCGAGGCGTTCCTGCAACACGCCGAGCATTACACCAGGCTTCTGGGCGAGGCCCAGCGCGAGATGCAGCGCGAACAGGACGGCCGGCGCGACCAGAACGGCTGGCAGGGCGGCGATGGCGACGGCGACGGCGACGGCCCGCGCAACGGCAATGGCGGCGGCGAACGCCAGAGCGGTGGCCGCGACGACGGCCCCCGTGACGAGCGCCCCCGTGACGAGCGCCGCCGCGACGACGGCCCCCGCGACGACAGGCGCCGCGACGACGGCCCCCGCGACGCAGGCCCCCGCGATGCAGGCCCGCGCGATGCAGGCCCGCGCGAGGGCGCCGGGCGCGCCCCGGCCCGCCGCGACGGCAACCGCAACCCCGAACGTGGCCCCGACCGCCCCCAGGGACGCGACGACAACGCCGAGCGTCCGGCGGTTTCCTCTGCCGGGCTTGGCGACGTGATCGACCTCGATGACGGCGACGGGCCGGGGCTGGTCGATACCCCGGAAGCGCCCGCCACGACGCCCTCCACCGCGCCGGAAACCCGCGCCGATGCGCCGGCCGCGCCCGAGGCCGAGGCCGAAGCCAAGCCGCGCGCCCCGCGCCGCCGCGCCTCGACCCCGCGCAAGCCGCGCGCCAAGCCGGGCGACGACACCGCGTCGGGCAGCGACAGCGGCAGCGGCAGCGGCGACGGCCCGGCCTCGGCGGCGGAATAACCCCTCCCGCACGCGCGCCCGCCGCGCGCCCTCCACACGCGCGCGCCCCGGGCAAGCCGGCGCGCTGCGCGCTCAGCCGCGGATGTCGTCCGGGCGCACCCGCGCGTCGGTGTCGGCGGCGCGGACCATGGCATGCAGCACCCGCTCGATCCGCAAGGCCGCGGCGAAATCGGGGCCGGGATGCGGCCTTCCGGCCAGCGCGCCCAGCAGGTCGGCCGCCTCGATCACCTTGAGGTCGTTGAACCCCAGTTGATGCCCCGGCGCCGGGCAGAACGCGCCATAGGGCGGATGCGCGGGGCCGGTCAGGATGGTGACGAAGCCCTGCTCGGCCGGCTCGCCCCGGTTGCGGTAAAGGTGCAGTTCGTTCATCCGCTCCTGCGCGAAGACGATCTGGCCCTGCGTGCCGTGCACCTCCCAGTCAAGCCGGCTCTTGCGCCCCCAGGCCGCGCGCGAGGCCGAGAGCGAGCCGCGCGCGCCCGAACCGAAGCGCACCAGCGCGGTGGCCACATCCTCGTTCTCGACCGTGCCGCTGCGGCCCGAGCCGTCGGGCAGCGGGCGGGTCTCATACGCGATCTGGGTCTCGGCCACGAGGCTTTCGATCGGCCCCATCAGCAGATGCGCGACCGAGATCAGGTGGCTGCCGATGTCGCCCAGCGCCCCCAGCCCGGCCTGCGCCTTCGTCGCGCGCCAGGTCCACGGCAGGTCGGGGTCGGCCTGGTAATCCTCGTCCACCCAGCCGCGGAAATGCACCACCCGGCCGATGGCGCCGCCCTCGATCAGCCGCTTCGCGTGCCCCAGCGCCGGGTTGCGCAAGTAGTTGTAGCCCACCATCGTCACGGTGCCGGCGGCGGCCGCGGCGGCCGCCATCTCTTCGGCCTCGGCCAGCGTCGGCGCCAGCGGCTTTTCGCACCACACGTGCTTGCCCGCGGCCAGCGCCGCCAGCGCGATGTCGCGATGCAGGTGGTTGGGGGTGGTGATCGAGACGACGTCCACCGCCGGATCGGCCACCAGCGCGCGCCAGTCGTCGGTGGCGCGGGCAAAGCCGAACTGCGCCGCCATCGCGCGCGCCTTGTCGGCGGGCGTGTCGCACAGCACCTCCAGCCGCACCGCCGGCAGATCGCCCATCACCGCGCCCGCGGCGCGCCACGCCAGCGCATGGGCCTTGCCCATGAAGCCGGTGCCGATCAGTCCGATGCCGAAGTCCGCCATGCCGCCGCCCGGATATGGAATTGTTGTTCCATTCCGGATACCATCTGAAACGACGCCCGTGTCAAGTGAGCCGATCATGCCGCCCGATCCCACCGCCCCCGATCCCACCGTTCCCGACGTCACGGCCCCCCCCGCCATGGCCCCGCCCGACACCCCCGCGGCGCTGCGCGACCGGCTGCTGGCGATGTCCGACAGCCTGCCGCGCCGGCTGCGCCAATGCGCCGAATACGTCGCTGCCAACCTCGACCGCATCGCCGTCTCGACGGTGGCCGACATGGCCGAGGGGGCGGGGGTGCAGCCCTCGGCGATGATGCGCTTCGCGCAGGCGGTGGGGTTTTCGGGCTATTCCGAGATGCAGCGGATGGTGCGCGCCGCCCACGCCGGGCCGCGCCCGGCCTATGACGCGCGGCTGCGCTCGTTGCGCGCGCGCGGCGCCGGCAGCCCGCCCGCGCTGCTGGCCGAGTTCGTCGACGCCGGGCGCCACTCGCTCGAGGCGCTGCTGCGCAGCGTCGAGGCCGGTGCGCTGGAGCGCGCCGCCGCCGCCATCGCCACGGCGCGGCTGGTGCATGTGGTGGGCATGCGGCGGGCGTTCGCGCCGGCGGCGCAACTGGCCTACAGCTTCGAGAAGATGGGGGTGCCGGCGCTGCTGCACGCCGGCACCGCCGGGCTTGACGCGCGCGCGGCCATCGCCCCCGGCGATGTCGTCGTCGCGATCAGCTTCGCGCCCTATTCGTCGGCCACGGTCGAGCTTGCGACCGCCGCCGTCGACGCCGGTGCCACGCTGATCGCGATCACCGACGACGGGCTGAGCCCGCTGCGCAAGCTGGGCGCGCTGGTGCTGGCGGTCAACGAATCCGACTACGGCGATTTTCGCCCGCTGGCGGCGACGATGACGCTGACGCTGGCGCTGGCGGTGGCCGCAGGCTCGGCCCGGGGCGGCTGACGCGGCTCAGAGCTGCTCCATCACCGCGTCCGACACCTCGAAATTGGCGGTCACGCGCTGCACGTCGTCGTCGTCCTCGAGCGTGTCGATCAGCTTCATCAGCTTCTGCGCCGCCTCGAGGTCAAGCTCGGTCACGGTCTGGGGTTTCCAGATCAGGCGGGTCGAGTCGGATTCGCCCAGCGCCGCCTCGAGCGCGGCCGCGACCTCGGCCAGATCGGTGTCGGCGCAATAGATGATGTGGCCGTCCTCAGAACTGTCGACATCCTCGGCGCCGGCCTCGATCGCGGCCAGCATCACGGTGTCGGCATCGCCGGCGCTGGCGGGATAGGTGATCTCGCCCTTGCGATCGAACATGAAACTGACCGAGCCGGTCTCGCCCAGGTTGCCGCCGTGCTTGCCGAAGGTCGCGCGCACGTTCGAGGCGGTGCGGTTGCGGTTGTCGGTCATCGCCTCGACGATGATCGCGACGCCGCCGGGGCCGTAGCCCTCGTAGCGGATCTCTTCATAGCTGTCGGCGTCGCCGCCCTGCGACTTCCTGATCGCGCGCTCGATCACGTCCTTGGGCACCGAATTGGCCTTGGCCTCCTTGACCGCGAGGCGCAGGCGCGGGTTCTTCTCGGGGTCGGGATCGCCCATCTTGGCGGCGACGGTGATCTCCTTCGAGAGCTTGGAGAACAACTTCGAGCGCGCCGCGTCCTGCCGCCCCTTTCGGTGCTGGATGTTCGCCCATTTGGAATGGCCTGCCATGGCGTGCGTCCTTCGGAACTGGTTGTCGCGGGGTCTATACGGCACGCCCGGGGGGGTCTGCAATCCCGCTGCGGGCAGCGCGCGGCGGCGCCGGGCAGGGGGGGTTGAACCGGCGCGCCCGGCGGGCGACAAGCGGGGATGCACAGGGGGCGGCGCGATGCTCAAGACCCGGATCATACCCTGCCTCGACGTCGCCGACGGGCGGGTGGTGAAGGGGGTGAACTTCGTCGACCTGCGCGACGCGGGCGACCCGGTGGCGGCGGCGGCGGCCTATGACGCGGCCGGGGCGGACGAGGTGTGCTTCCTCGACATCCACGCCACCCACGAGAACCGCGGCACGATGTTCGATCTGGTCACGCGCACCGCCGAGCAGGTGTTCATTCCGCTGACCGTCGGCGGCGGGGTGCGCAGTGTCGAGGACGTGCGCGCGCTGTTGCTGGCCGGTGCCGACAAGGTCAGCTTCAACTCGGCCGCGGTGGCCGACCCCGACGTGGTCGCGCGCGCCGCCGACCGTTTCGGCAGCCAGTGCATCGTCGTCGCGATCGACGCCAAGACGGTGGCGCCGGGCAGGTGGGAGGTCTTCACCCACGGCGGCCGCCGGCCCACCGGGATCGACGCGGTGGCCTTCGCGCGGGTCGTGGCCGGGAAAGGCGCGGGCGAGATCCTGCTCACCTCGATGGACCGCGACGGCACGCGGACGGGGTTCAACCTCGGGCTGACCCGCGCGGTGGCCGACGCGGTGCCGGTGCCGGTGATCGCCTCGGGCGGGGTCGGCACGCTCGACCACCTCGTCGAGGGGGTTATCGAGGGCCACGCGAGCGCGGTTCTCGCCGCCTCGATCTTCCATTTCGGCGAGCACACGATCGCCGAGGCCAAGGCGCACATGGCCGCGGCCGGCATCCCGGTGCGCCTGACATGACCGGCGTGGCGCGGGTCGCAGCCGCCGCGCCGGGGGGCGCTGCCCCCCGATGCGCCTGCGGCGCATTCCCCCCGGAGTATTTTCCCCAAGGTGAAGGGCAAGGGGCGATTGCGCTTCACCTTGGTGCAAATACTCATCTTGGCCCCGGCCGCATCCGCCCGGCGGCGGGCCGATGAATGTCCGGGTGTTCTTCGCCGCCCCGCCGCGGATGTGGCCGGCCTGGCGCGGCCCGCTCGAACGGGCGCTGGCCGCGGCCGGTGTCGAGGCGGTGCTGTCGGCCGAGGCGCCCGACCCGGCGGCGGTGGATTACATCGTCTTCGCCCCCGGCGGCGTGATCGAGGATTTCCGCCCCTACACAAGCGCGCGGGCGGTGCTGAACCTGTGGGCCGGGGTCGAGGCCATCGTCGGCAACGAGACGCTGACGCAGCCGTTGTGCCGGATGGTCGATCCCGGGCTGACCGAGGGGATGGTGGACTATGTCGCGGCCCATGTCCTGCGCCATCACGTCGGGCTCGACGCCCACATCCTCGGCCAGGACGGGGTGTGGCGGCACGCCGCGGTGCCGCCGCTGGCGCGCGACCGTCACGTCGCGGTGCTGGGGCTGGGCGCGCTGGGGCGGGCGGCGGCCGAGGCGCTGCGGGGCCTTGGCTTCGCGGTCGAGGGCTGGGCGCGCTCGGCCCGCGATCTCGACGGCATCGTGACCCATGCCGGCGCGGACGGCCTCGCCGCGCTGCTGCCGCGCGCCGAGATCGTGGTGCTGCTGCTGCCGCACACCAGCGAGACCGAGAACCTGCTCGACGCGCGCCGGCTGGCGCTGCTGCCCCGCGGCGCGGTGATCGTGAACCCCGGACGCGGGGCGCTGATCGACGACGCGGCGTTGCTGGACGCGCTCGACCGCGGCCACATCGGCCACGCCACGCTGGACGTGTTCCGCACCGAGCCGCTGCCCCCCGCGCATCCGTTCTGGGCCCATCCCGGGGTCACCGTCACCCCGCACATCGCCTCGGAAACCCGCCCCGAAACCTCGGCCCCGGTGATTGCCGAGAACATCCGCCGCGGCGAGGCGGGCGAGCCGTTCCTGCACCTCGTCGACCGCGCCCGCGGCTACTGAGCCGGGCGGGCCCGGTGCGGCGTTGCGCAATGGCCGGCCGCGTGTCTATTCTGCGCGAAACCGAGCGAGGGAGGGGCGCGCGATGGGCTGGCTTGCCGACGAAACCGGGCTGGAGAGGAATCCGGCCAATTACGTTCCACTCACGCCGCTGTCGCATCTTGCGCGCGCGGCCGACATCTTCGCCGACCACGAGGCGCTGGTCTACGGCCCTGTCCGGCGCAGCTATGCCGAGTATCGCGCGCGCGTCAGCCGTCTTGCCTCGGCGCTGGCCGCGCGCGGGGTGGTGCCGGGCGATGTCGTGGCCACCATCCTGCCCAACGTGCCGGCGCAGGTCGAGGCGCATTTCGGTGTGCCCGCCTGCGGCGCGGTGCTGAACACCATCAACACCCGCCTCGACGTCGAAACCGTGGCCTGGATCCTCGACCATGGCGGCGCGAAGGTGGTGCTGTGCGACGCCGCGCTGATCGGGCTGGCCGAGGCCGCCGTTGCCACCCTTGCCAACCCGCCGCTGATCGTCGAGGTGGCCGACGCGGCCCATGGCCACCCCGCCTCGGGGCGGTTCGTCGAATACGAGGACATGCTGGCCGAGGGCGATCCCGCCTTTGCCTGGATCATGCCCGGCGACGAGTGGGAAAGCATCGCGCTCAACTACACCTCGGGCACCACCGGGCGGCCCAAGGGCGTGGTCTGCCATCACCGCGGGGCATATCTGTCGACGATGGGGCAGGTGGTGTCGTGGCGGATGGTGCTGCACCCGCGCTACCTGACGATCGTGCCGCTGTTCCACTGCAACGGCTGGTGCCACGCGTGGATGATGCCGCTTCTGGGCGGCACCGTGATCTGCTGCCGCGATGTCACCGCGGCCAACATCTACCGCGCCATCGCCAACGACGGCGCCACCCATTTCGGCGGCGCGCCCATCGTGCTGTCGGCGCTGATCGACGCGCGCCCCGAGGAGCGGCTGCCGTTCGATCACATCGTCGAGGTGTTCACGGCCGGCGCGCCGCCGCCTGCCGCCGTGCTTGCCGCGATCGAGCCGCTGGGCTTCAACATCACCCAGGTCTACGGGCTGACGGAAACCTACGGGCCGGTCACCGAATGCACCTGGCGCGCGGAATGGGACGGCCTGCCCGAACCCGAGCGCGCCGCGATCAAGGCGCGCACCGGTGTCGCGATGCCGTTCATGGAGGCGGTCACGGTGCTGGACGAGGGCCTTGCCCCGGTGCCGCGCGACGGCACCACGCTGGGCCAGATCATGCACCGCGGCAACGGGGTGATGAAGGGCTATTACCGCAACCCCGAGGCGACGGCCGAGGCCTTCGCCGGCGGCTGGTTCCATTCCGGCGACATCGCCAACATCACTCCCGACGGCTACATCCGCATCGCCGACCGCGCCAAGGACATCATCATCTCGGGCGGCGAGAACGTCAGTTCCGTCGAGGTCGAGAACGCGCTCGCCCATCATCCCGGCGTGGCGCTGGCCGCCGTGGTGGCGATGCCCGACATGAAATGGGGCGAGGTGCCCTGCGCCTTCGTCGAGCGCCGTCCCGGCGTCGAGGTTGACGAGGCCGCGCTGATCTCGTTCGCGCGCGCCCGGCTGGCCGGTTTCAAGACCCCCAAGCGCGTGGTCTTCACCGACCTGCCCAAGACCGCGACCGGCAAGATCCAGAAATTCGCGCTGCGCGAGATTGCCCGCGCCATGGCCGGCGGCGCGGCCACGCCCTGACCCTTGCGCGCGGCGATGGACGGACGCGCGGGGGCGGGGTAAAGCCCGGTCAGGATGTCGCGTCGCAAGCCCCCCCCCGCCGCCGGCCCCGACCGGACCACGACCGCGCTGCGCCGCTACCAGCGGCTCGAGTGCCCGGGCCTGTGGCGGCCGGCGCCGGGGGCGCAGCGCCGCCCGGTGAACGTCGCGCTGCGCGAGGCGTCGCTGGTGATCGCCGACGCGCGTTCGGGCGCGGCGCTGTCGCACTGGTCGCTGCCGGCGGTGGTGCGGCTGGCGCCGGGGCTGCCGGCCAGCTTCGCGCCCGGCCGCGGCGCCGGCGAATCGCTCGAGATCGAGGATGCCACCATGGCCGAGGCGCTCGATACGCTGGGCGCGGTGATCGCCGCGCACCGGCGCGCCGGCGGGCGGGTGCGGCGCGCGATCCCGCTGGCGCTGGCGGCGGTGGTGGCGCTGGCAGCGGCAGTGTGGCTGCCCGGCGCGATCGTGGCCGCCGCCGCGCGGGTGCTGCCCGCCGCGGCGCGCGAGGCGATCGGGGCCGCGGTGGCGACCGATGCGGCGCGGCTGGCGGGGCCGGTGTGCAACGCGCCGCTGGGCCGGCGCGCGCTCGACCGGCTGGCGGCGGTGCTGGCGCCGGCGGCGGGCGGACGGCTGCAAATCGCGGTGCTGGCGGGCGAGGGGGTGCCGGCGGTGTGGGCGGCGCATCTGCCGGGGCGGCGGGTGCTGCTGGGGCGCGGCGCGCTCGAAGCCGCCGACGGGCCGGCGCTGGCCGCGGCGCTGGTGCTGGCCGAGGCCGAGGCGGCCCGCGCCACCGACCCGGTGCTGCCGGTGCTGCGCCACGCCGGCAGCCTAGCGACGCTGCGGCTGCTGGCGACCGGCGATCTGCCCGCCGGCGCGCTCGAGGGCTATGCCGCGCGGCTGCTGGCGGCCCCGCCGTCGCGGGTGCCGGTGGCGGCGCTGGCGGCGCGGCTGGAGGCCGCCGGCGTGCCCGCCACCCCCTACGCGCTGGCCGCCGCCGCCGACGACGACGCCGCGGCGGCGCTGGTGGCCGGCGATGCCGCCCGCGACGCGCCACCGCCGCCGCTGTTGTCGGATGGCGACTGGGTCGGGTTGCAGGGCATCTGCGCGCCCTGACATCGGCCACGCACCGGCCACGCAAAAGGGGCGCCGCGGACACGGCGCCCCGTTCATCTCATCGGGGCTGCGTCGGGCTCAGGAGGGTTCCACCCCGAGCGCGATGAACCGCGGTTCGCCGTCGCGGCGCACCAGCAACAGGATCGAGCGGCGCCCGGCCTCGCGCGCCTCTTGGATGCGGTCCTCGAGGTCGCCGATCCCGGCCACCGCCTGCTGGCCCGCCTCGGTGATCAGGTCGCCCGGCTGAAGCCCCTTGGCGGCGGCTTCGCTGTCGGGATCGACATCGGTCACCAGCAGCCCCTGGGCGTTGCGGTCGAGGCCCAGTTGCTCGCGCAGATCCTGGTTGAGGGTGCCAAGCGTGAGGCCCAGCACCTCGCGTTCGGCCGGTTCGTTGGCCGGCGCCGAGGCCGGGCGCACGATCCCGTCGGCCTCTTCGCGCCGGCCAAGCGTGACGCCAAGCGTCAGCGTTTCGCCGTCGCGGAAGACGGTCATGCGCACTTCCTTGCCCACCTGGGTGTTGCCCACCCGGCGCACGAGGTCGCGGGTGTCTGTCACCGCGGCGCCATCGAAGCTCAGGATCACGTCGCCCGACTGCACCCCGGCACCGGCCGCCGGCCCCTCGGGCACGTCGGTGACAAGCGCGCCCTCGGTGGTCTCGAGGCCCATCGCGTCGGCGAGGTCGGGGGTGACGTCCTGGATGCGCACGCCCAGCCAGCCGCGCCGCGTCTCGCCATACTCGCGCAATTGCGCGACGGTGTTCTGCACCACCGCCGAGGACATCGCGAAGCCGATCCCGATCGAGCCGCCGTTGGGCGACAGGATCGCGGTGTTGACCCCGATCACCTCGCCGTCGAGGTTGAACAGCGGCCCGCCCGAGTTGCCGCGGTTGATCGCGGCGTCGGTCTGGATGAAGTCGTCATAGCTGCCCGAAAGCGCCCGTCCGCGGGCCGAAACGATCCCCGCCGACACCGAGAAGCCCTGGCCAAGCGGGTTGCCGACCGCAAGCACCCAGTCGCCCACCCGGGCCGCATCGCTGTCGCCGAAGGGCACGAACGGCAGCGGCTCGTCGCTTTCGACCTTGAGCAGCGCGATATCGGTGGTCGGATCGGTGCCCACCACCTCTGCGGCAAGCTGCCGGCCGGTGAAGAACTCGACCTCGATCTCGTCGGCGCCCTCGATGACGTGGTTGTTGGTGACGATGTAGCCGTCTTCGGAAATCACGAAGCCCGAGCCCAGCGCGTTCGACCGCCGCGGCCGCGGCTCGCCGTTCTGCTGCTGGCGATCGAGGAAGTCGCGGAAGAAATCCTCGAACGGGCTGCCCTCGGGCACCATCGGCTGCGGCCCGGTGCTTGCGGCGACGGTGGTGGTGGTGGTGATGTTGACCACCGCCGGGCTGACCCGGTCGGCCAGATCGGCGAAGGATTCCGGCCGGTCGGCCTGCGCCGCCGCGGCCAGCACCTGCGCGATCAGCAGGGCGGTGGCGGTGACGAGGATGGCAAGGGCGCGCATCGCGTGCTGCCGCTGCCGATCGGGAAGAGCGTGTGCGATCTGTCTCACGTCGGTCTCCTGTTGCAGTTCGCCATGGGCGCCGGCCGCGAAGCTGCCCGCGGCGCGCCGCACGGGCACCGGGCACACGCGACGCGCGACACCCGGCATTCGTCAGTCACAAACGTAGCCTCCTGTCCGGTTCGCACAAGAGAGGGGCTGCTCATGGGCGACAAAAACCCGTGACAACCTGACGCGGGGCTGAAGGTTCCCGCCCGCGCGGCCGCTCTCACAGGATCGTGACAGATGCGGCGCGGCGCTCAGGCGCCCAGCAACCGCGCGGCCCAGACCAGCACCACCCCGGCGGCCAGCGCCGCGAGGCCCAGAAGCCGCCTCCGCTCGGGGCCGAGGCGGGCGAAGAAGGCCAACACCTCCTCCATGCGGTTGGGCGCCAGCGCGAGGGCGAGCCCCTCGACTGCCAGCACCAGCCCGATTGCAAGCAGGATCGTTGCCATGGCCCCCCGTGCGGCTTTCGTCCGGCCCGCGCGCGTGCCGGCCTAGCCGCCGGTCGCCGCGCCGCCCGGCGTTGCGGGTTCGGGCTGCGGCGCTGGCTGCGGCTCTGGCCGCGGACCGGTCGAGAAGCCGCCGCCGTCCGAGCGCAGGTATTCGAAGAACTCGCTGTCCGGGCGCAGCACGATCGAGGAATTGCCGTCCTGCAACGCACGCTCGTAGGCGGTGAGCGAGCGGGTGAAGGCGAAGAACTCGGGGTCGCGCTCGAAGGCGTCGGCGTAGATCGCGTTGCGTTGGGCATCCGCCTCACCGCGGATGATCTCGGAGTCGCGGTTCGCCTCCGACACGATCTCGGTCACCGTCCGGTCGGCGGCGGCACGCACCCGCTGTGCGGCCTCGTTGCCGCGGGCGATCTCGTCGGCGGCCTCGCGTTCGCGCTCGGCCCGCATCCGCGCATAGGTCGCGGCAAGGTTCTGCTCGGGCAGGTCGGTGCGGGTCAGCCGCACGTCGATCACCTCGATCCCCAGCGCCAGCGCCTGCCGCCGGGCGACGTCGCGGATGTTGTTCATCAGCGCGGTCCGGTCGTCCGACAGCACCGTGCCCGAGGGCACCGCGCCCAATTGTTCGCGGATCGCGGCGTTCAGGATCAGTTCCAGCCGGTTGCGCGCCTCGGGGATCGAGGCCACGCCCAGCGCCTCGCGGAAGTTGACCACGTCGACGATGCGCCAGCGCGCGAAGGCGTCGACCACCAGGCGGCGGTCGTCCAGCGGCGTCACTTCCAGCGGGCGGGTCTGCACGCCCAGGATACGGTCGTCATAGCGCACGACGTTCTGGATCAGCGGGATCTTGACGTTCAGCCCCGGGGTCTCGCGCACGGCCTTGACCTGGCCGAACTGGAGCACGAGGGCCTTCTCGCGTTCCTCGACGATGTAGAGCGCGCCCGAGGCGATCAGCAGCAGCACTGCCAGAATCGGCAGGATGAGAGCGGTGCGTTTCATCAGTTGCTCCCCCCGGTGGTCGTGGCAGTCGTGGTGGTGGCGGCGCTGCGGCGCAATTCGTTGAGCGGCAGGTAGGGCACGACGCCGCTGCCGTTCTCGCCATTCGTCACGCCGTCAAGGATCACCTTGTCCATGCCGCCCAGCACCTGTTCCATTGTCTCGAGATACATCCGCCGGCGGGTGACTTCGGGCGCCTTCACGTATTCGTCGTAGACCGCGATGAAGCGGCTTGCCTCGCCGTCGGCGTTGTTGACGACCTGGGCGCGATAGGCCTCGGCCTCTTCCAGCACCTGCGCCGCCTCGCCCCGGGCGCCGGCAAGCACGCGGTTGGCATAGGCGTCGGCCTGGCGTTCCAGCCGGTCGCGTTCCTGGCGCGCCGCCTGCACCTCGCGGAAGCTGTCGATCACCTCGTTCGGCGGGTCGGCGCGGTCGAAGTTGACGCGGATGATGTTGATGCCGGCCTCGTAGGCGTTCAGGGTCGCCTGCGTCGCCTCGCGCAGTTCCTCGGCGATGGCGCCGCGGTCGCGGTTGAGGATCGGCGACAGGTTCGAACGCGCGATGATGTCGCGCATCGCCGATTCCGACACCGCGCGCACGGTTTCGTCGGGATCGGCAAGGTTGAACAGGAAGCGCGCCGGGTCCGAGATGTTCCAGACCACCTGGAAGGCGATGTCCACCACCGCCTCGTCGCGGGTCAGCATCAGCCCGGCGTCCGACCGCCCCGAGCCCTGCTGGCCGATGTTGGCCGTCCGCTCGCCCGTCACCTGGACGATCTCGGCCTTGACGATCGGCCACGGCGCGAAGTTCAGGCCGGGGTTGCCGGTGGCGAGGTATTCGCCGAACAGCAGTTCGACCGAGCGCTCTTCCGGGCGCACGGTGTAGAACGACGAATAGGCCCACAGCGCCACCACCGCGAGGCCGGCCACCACCAGCCCGCGCCGGCTGAACATCGGCCCGTCGCCGCCAGGCCCACGCCCGCCGCCGCCGCCCTTGCCGCCGCGCCCGCCGATCAGCACGCGAAGCTGTTCCTGCCCCCTGCGCATGATCTCGTCGATCTCGGGGATGGGGGGGCGATCCTGCCCCGGGCCGCGCCCGCCGCCAGTGCCGCGCGGGTCGTCGTCGCCGTTGCCGCCGCGGTTTCCGCCGCCGCCCCCCCAGGGGCCCTGATTGTTGCCTGCCATGCGTTCTCCGGTCCCTGTCGTCGTGTCGATTCCCTTGGCTCTAAACTGTGGCCTCGGGGCGTGAATTCAAGCCGTGCGAACCGGCTTGCGCATCGTCACCAGCTCTTCCGACATGGTCGGGTGCACGGCAACGGTGCGGTCGAAGTCTTCCTTGGTGGCGCCCATCTTCATCGCGATGCCGACAAGCTGGATCATTTCGCCGGCATGATCGCCGACGATGTGACAGCCAAGCACCTTGCGGGTGTCGGCGCACACCAGAAGCTTCATCAGCACCTTGTCCTGTCTGCCGGCAAAAAGCGAGTGCATCGGGCGGAAAGTGGCGGAATAAACCTCGATCGGGCCCTGTTCGCGCGCCTGTTCCTCGGTCAGCCCGCAGGTGCCGTATTCGGGCTGGGTGAACACCGCGCTCGGCACCAGTTCGTGGTCGGCGCGGGTGGGGTTGGCCTTGAAGACGGTCTCGGCGAAGGCCTGCCCCTCGCGGATCGCCACCGGGGTCAGGTTTACCCGGTCGGTGACATCGCCCACCGCGTAGATCGAGGGCACCGCCGTCTGCGACCAGGCATCGACCTCGATCGCGCCGCCGCGCTTCAGCCGCACGCCGGCCTCTTCCAGCCCCAGCCCGGCCGAGTTCGGCACCCGCCCGGTGGCATAGATCACCCGCTCGACGACGTGCTCGCGGCCCATCGTGCAGGTGACGCGCAGGCCGCCCTCGGCGCAGTCGATCCGCTCGACCTCGGTGCCGACATGCAGTTCGACCCCGCCCGCCTTCATCGCCTCGGCGATGTGGCCGCGGCTTTCGTCGTCGAAGCCCCGCAGCACCTGCGCGCCCCGGTAGAATTGTGTGACTTCGACGCCCAGGCCGTTGAGAATGCAGGCGAACTCGCACGCGATATAGCCCCCGCCGACGATCAGCACCGATTTCGGCAGGCTGTCCCACAGGAAGATGTCGTTCGAGGTCTGCACCAGGTCGGCGCCGGGAAAGGCGGGCACGAACGGCTGCCCGCCGGTGGCGACCAGGATATGGGCGGCGGTGAACGTCTCGCCCGTCGACAGGCGCACACTATGGGCATCCTCCAGCACCGCGCGGGCGTCGCAAGTGGTGACGCCGGCGGTCTTCAGCGTGGCGCGATAGGCCCCCTCCAGCCGGTCGAGCTCGGCCCGCAGCGCGCCGTGAAAGCGCCCCCAGTCGAACGCGCCCGGCGCCACGTCCCAGCCATAGGCGCGGGCGTCGTCGATGGCGACGGGAAAGCCCGAGGCGAACACCATCAGCTTCTTGGGCACGCAGCCGCGGATCACGCAGGTGCCGCCCATGCGGTATTCCTCGGCCAGGCCCACCTTCGCGCCGCCCTCGGCCGCGGCCACGCGCGCCGCGCGCACCCCGCCCGAGCCGCCGCCGATCACGAACAGGTCGTAGTCGAATGCCATTGCTGCCCTTCCTGCCTCAGATGTCGGCGAACAGGTTGTCGCTGTCGCCCAACTCGATACGCTCTTCCTCGCGGGTGCCGGCGTTGATGTCGTGCACCTCGACGCGGCCGTCGCCGTGGCCCACCACCAGCACGTCGCAGATGTCCAGGAACAGGCCGTTCTCGACCACCCCGGGGATCTGGTTCAGCGCCAGCGACGCCTGCCGCGGGTTGGAGATCCGGCGCAGGTGCAGATCGAGGATGTGGTTGCCCTCGTCGGTGACGAAGGGCGCCTCGCCGTTCATCCGCAAGGTCACGTCGCGGCCCAGCACGTCGAGGCCCGACAGCGCCTCTTCCACCAGCGCCTTGGTGGTCTGCCAGCCGAACGGGATCACCTCGACCGGCAGCGGGAAGGCGCCCAGCATCGGCACCTGCTTGGCGACGTCGGCGATCACGATCATCCGGTCGGACGCGGTGGCCACGATCTTTTCCTGCAACAGCGCGCCGCCGCCGCCCTTGATCAGGTTGAGGTCGGGGTCGACCTCGTCGGCGCCGTCGATGGTCAGGTCGAGCCAGCGCGCCTCGTCCAGCGTCACGATCGGCACGCCCACCTGCCGCGCCAGGTCGGCGGTGCGCCGCGAGGTTGGCACGCCGGTCACGCGCAACCCCTCGTCGCGCACCAGTTCGCCGAGGCTGCGCACCATCCACGCCGCGGTGGAGCCGGTGCCGAGCCCGACGCGCATCCCGTCCTCGACGAAATCCACCGCGCGCCGCGCGGCGGCGTATTTGGCCCGGTCGATGGGCGAAAGCTGGGCCGACATGGGCGCCTCCGTAGCTGACGCCCCGCTTATAGGCAACTCCGCCGCCCCCGGCGAGGGGCAATCGCCGCCGCCGCCCGGCGTCGCGCAATCGCCGGCAGGGGCGAGCATTGCGCCGTCAAGGCGCGGCGTTTCGGCGCATCGTCCAACGGCCGGCGGGCGGGAACGACCGGGACGACACCGTTGCAGCGGCCGGCAGGGCGCGTGCCCGGCCCTGGAGCGGATCGCGTTCATTCGCATTCACGCGACCCACTCCAACCTTCTGATTTCGCATGTCCGAGCAGCGCAAAACCGGTTCCCACTCTTGCGCGACATGCTCTAATCCAACAGCCCGACGAGCCAGACGATCGCTCCGGCCCAGATCGCGTAGATGCAGTAGCCCGCGATCACCAGCAGCCCGTCGCGCGCGAACAGCCCCGCCGCGAGCACGGCGATCGCGAAGGCCACCAGCGACGAGACGAACGGAAACACCTCGAGCAGCGGCAGCCCGCAGCCGGTCGCGAAGATCATCACCACCGGCACCCGGCCCGCCATGCCGTCGGTGAGCACCGTCAGGCGCGGGTGCAGCCGGCGGTCGAGCGCCGCGGCCACCCGCCGCAGCCGCCCCAGCGCCCGGCGCAGCCGCTCGGCCGGGATCGCGCGCCGCCGCAGCAGCCCCGGCAGCCACAGGTTGCGCCGCCCGGCCAGCATCTGCCCCGAGATCAGCATCATCAGCGCCCCGAACAGGCTGGGAAGCCCCGGGATGCCCGACAGCGGCGAGACGATGATCAGCGCGGCCAGCAGGATCAGCGGGGTGAACGCGGTATCGCCCACCTCCGCGACAACGTCGCCGATGCTGACCCGCGGCCCCTTCAGCGCCGCGACCCGGTCGAGCAGCACGGACAGCCCGGGGCCGGTGCCCGGCCCGCTGCCCTGACCCTCGGCGGGCAAGGTGTCAGGAGGGTTCACGCCGCCATCGTCCGGCTCAGCCCCGCGGCCGTGCGGCTTTTTCCGCCAGCCCCGAGGTGCCTTCGCGGCGCGCCAGTTCGGCCTCGACCTCGGCCAGCGTCACGTCGCGCGCGGCCAGCATCACCAGCAGGTGATAGAGCACGTCCGCCGCCTCGGACGTCAGGCGCGCGCGGTCGCCCTTCACCGCCTCGATGATCGCCTCGATCGCCTCCTCGCCGAATTTCTCGGCCGCCTTCTCGGGGCCGCGCGCCAAGAGCTTCGCCGTCCACGAGCTTTCGGGGTCGGCGCCGCGACGGGCGAGCACCACGGCCGCCAGCCGCTGCAAGGGTGTCGTTTCGGTCATTCCCGCCCCCTCGGCCGGTGGACATGCGCGCTTTGCACGATCCCGAAGCCCAGCATCAGCACCAGCATCGCCGAGCCGCCGTAGGACACCAGCGGCAGCGGCACGCCTACCACCGGCGCCAGCCCGGTGACCATGGCGATGTTGATCGCGAAGTAGAAGAACAGCGTCGCCGCCACCCCCAGCGTCACCAGCGCCGCGAACCGGTCGCGGTTCTGCAGCGCCGAGGCGAGGCAGAAGAACAGGATCAGGCCGTAAAGCACCAGCAGCGCCATCCCCCCGACATAGCCGAATTCCTCGGCCAGCGTGGTGAAGATGAAGTCGGTGTGCTTTTCGGGCAGGAAGTTCAGCCGCGACTGTGTGCCCTGCATGAACCCGCGCCCGGTCCAGCCGCCCGAACCCAGCGCGATCTTGGCCTGGGTGATGTGATAGCCCGCGCCCAGCGGGTCCGAGGCAGGATCGAGGAAGGTGTCGATGCGGCGGAACTGGTAATCCTTGATCAGTTGCCACGTCGTCCCGCGCGAGGCGAGCACCGCCCAGACGGCACCGCCGCCGGCGGCCAGCACGGCGCCGAAATAGGCCCAGTGCACGCCGGCCAGGAACATCACCACCGCGCCGCCCAGCACCAGCAGCAGCGCGGTGCCAAGGTCGGGCTGGGTCAGCACCAGCGCCGCCGGCAGCAGGATCAGGGCCGCCGGGATCGCCACCCACAGCGGCCGCGAGGTGCGCCGCAGGTCGAGCCAGTCGTAATAGGCGGCCAGCATCAGCACGAGCGCGATCTTCATCAACTCGGACGGCTGCAACCGCATGAACCCGAGGTCGAGCCAGCGCTGCGCGCCCATCCCCGAGGCGCCCACCAGGTCCACCGCCACCAGCAGCAGCAGCGAGGCCAGGTAGACAAGCCCCGCCATCGACCGCCAGAACCAGATCGGCACGAAGGCGGCCACGAACATCACCCCGAGGCCCAGCGCGAAGCGCTTCATCTGCGGCTCGGCCCAGCGCGAAAGGTCGCCCCCGGCGACCGAATAGAGCATCAGGAAGCCCACCGAGGCCACCGCCGTCAGCAGCACCACCAGCGCCCAGTTGAGGTGCAGCACCTTGCGCAGCCCGGTGGGCACGGTCTTGACGTTGTAGGCAAGATAGCTCATCGCCGCGCCCCCCCCCTCAGGCCCGCACCCGGCCGGGACGGCCGTCACCGCCAAAGTCGCGCAGCTCGAGCCCGCCCAGAAGCGAATCGATCCGCGCGCGCTGCGATTGCGGATAGGCGCTCAGCGGCGGCAACCCGCCGTTCAGCGCGAACAGCACCACGTCTCGCGCGATCGGCGCCGCCGCGGTCGAGCCGCCGCCGCCGTGCTCGACCACCACCGACACCGCCAGGCGCGGCGCCTCGACCGGGGCGAAGGCCACGAACAGCGCATGGTCGCGCCGGTTCCACGGCAGGTCGTCGTTCGAGGTGACGCCGGCGGCGCGCTCGGCGACCGAGATGTTGCGCACCTGGCTGGTGCCGGTCTTGCCCGCCATGCGCCACGCCGCCTCGTCGATGCGCGACGACCAGGCGGTGCCGCGGCGCGAGTTGCAGACCTCGGACATGCCGGCGCGCACGAGATCGAGCCAGCCGGACGAAAGCCCCAGCGCCGGCGCCTCGGGCGCGGTCAGTTCCTCGCCGTCGACCGAGCGCACCAGCCGCGGCACCACCGCCCGGCCCGAGGCGATGCGCGCCGACATCACCGCAAGCTGCAGCGGCGAGGCCAGCACGAAGCCCTGCCCGATCGAGGCGTTGATGGTGTCGCCGATCAGCCATTCCGCGCCGCGCCGCGCCCGCTTCCACTCGCGCGAGGGGTTCAACCCCTCGCTGATCGCCGACACCGGCAGCTCGAAGCGCTGCCCGAAGCCCAGGCGGCGCGCCATCGCGTTGATGCGGTCGATGCCCACCCGCAGGCTGAGTTCGTAGAAGAACACGTCGCACGATTGTTCGAGCGCGTGCACCAGGTTCAGGTGGCCGTGCCCGCCCGAGCGCCAGCAATGGAACCGCCGCCCCGAGGCCTCGAGATAGCCCGGACACCAGATCGTGTCGTCGGCGTCGATGATGCCGTCCTCGAGCGCGGCCAGCGCCGTCACCATCTTGTAGGTCGAGCCCGGCGGATAGGCGTCCTGCACCGCCTTGTTCGCCAGCGGCCGGTGGTCGTTGTTGGTGAGCGCACCGTAATCGGGCACCGAGATGCCGCGCACGAACAGGTTCGGGTCGTAGGAGGGGGACGAGTTCATTGCCAGGATGTCGCCGCTGGCCACGTCCATCACCACCACCGAGGCGCTTTCCTCGCCCAGCCGCGCCTGCACGAAGTTCTGCAGCCGCCGGTCGAGCGTGAGTTGCACGGTGGCACCCGGCTGCCCCTCGCTGCGGCCCAGCTCGCGCATCACCCGGCCGACGGCGTTGACCTCGACCTGCTTGGAACCGGCGCGCCCGCGCAGCACCGGCTCGAGCCGCGCCTCGACGCCCACCTTGCCCACCTGGAAACCGGGGATCGACAGCAGCGGGTCGGGCACCGGCTGCGCCGCGAGATCGGCCTCGCTGACCGGGCCGACATAGCCGACCACATGGGCAAGGTCGATGTCCTGCGGATAGTGGCGCGACAGCCCGACCTCGGGGGTGACGCCGGGCAGGGCAGGGGCGTTCACCGCGACCTCGGCAAGGTCTTCCCAGCTCAGCCGGTCGGCCACGGTGATCGGCACGAAGGCGGGGCGGCGCGTGGCCTCGTCGATCACCCGCGCGATGTCGGCCTCGGTCAGCGGCACCAGCCTGGACAGCCGTTCGAGCACCGCGGCGACGTCGCCGGCATCCTCGCGCACCAGCACCACGCGGTAGACCGGCTCGTTGCCGGCCAGCAGCCCGCCGTCGCGGTCGTAGATCAGCCCGCGCGGCGGCGCCAGCAGGCGGATGTTGACGCGGTTCTGCTCGGCCAGCAGGCGGAAGCGGTCGGCATCCTCGACCTGCAATTGCCGCATCCGCGCCGCCAGCGCCACCCCCGCGCCGGCCTGAAGCCCGGCCAGGATCAGCCCGCGGCGGGTGATCCTGCGCACGCTTTCCGCAGTGTCGCGCGGCGATCGTCTCACAGCGGCCTCCCGCGTTCGTCGGCGGCGCCGGGCGCGACCTTGCGCAGGCCGAAGCCCGCCTGCAACAGCGCCACCACCACCGGATAGCTTGCCAGCGTCGCCACCAGGTGCACCGCCGCCGGGCCCAGCGGCGGCTGCGGCACCCCGGTCAGCCCCAGCACCAGCCGCTCGGCCAGCATCGCCGCGGCGATGACGGTGCCGGCCAGCATCCATTCCACCGCGAACGGCAGCGCGCGCACCAGCGCGGCACGGGTGCGCAGGAACTCGCTCGCCAGCACCACCAGCGCCGCCCACAGCCCCGGCGGGCGCAGCAACAGCAGATCCTCGATCACCACCACCGCGGCGATCAGCACCACCGGCAGCCGCTCGGGCCGGCGCAGCACCAGCGCCGCGGCGGCCACGAACACCAGGTCGGGCCCGGGCAGCCCGCCCGGCACCGACGGCAGCGGCAGGATGCGCAGGAAGATCGCCGCCGCGGCCATTGCCGCGAACGCCGCCGCCGGCAGCCACGAGCGGGGGGTGCGCGCCTCAGCCATCGCCGGCCTCCGCCTGCGCGACTGCGGGGGCGGCTGCGTCGTCCTGCGCCGCGCCCGGCGCCACCAGGCTGCCCGGGTCTTGGATCGGCTCGGCCGGGCGCGCGCGCAGCACCCGCAGAAAGTCGAGCCGCCCGTAATCGGCCGACAGCAGCACCCGCAGCCGCCCCGCCGGGCCCTGCGCCACCTGCCCGACCAGCAGCCCCGCCGGAAACACCCCACCATCGCCCGACGACACCACCCGGTCGCCCGGCCGCACCAGGTCGGGGGTTTCGAGGAACTCGATCGCCGGCGCGGCGGTGTTGTCGCCGGCCAGGATCGCGCGCTGCCCCGAAGGCTGGATCGTCACCGGGATGCGGCTGTTGGAATCGGTCAGCAGGATCACCCGCGCGGTGCGTTCGCCCACCCCCGAGATGCGGCCGACAAGGCCCAGCCCGTCCATCGTCGCCCAGCCGTCGCGGATGCCGTCGCGTGCGCCCACGTTCAGCAGCACCGATTGCCGGAAGGGCGAGCCGGCATCGGCCAGCACCACCCCCGTCACATGGGTCAGCCGCGGGTCGAGCTGCACGTTGTTGAGGTCGAGCAGGCGGGCGTTGCGCTGTTCCAGTTGCAGCGCCGCCTCGCGCCAGGCCTTCATCTGCTGCAACTCGCGCCGCAATTCGGTGTTCTGCTCGAGCACCCGGGCGTAGGAGCGGAAATCCTCGAACAGCGCGGCGGTGCGCGTCACCGGCACCAGCGCCCATTCGAGGTTGGGCACGATACGGTCGACCAGCGCCGCGCGCAGCCGCTCGACCCGCGGGCTGTCGATCCGCCACAGCACGAACACCGCCAGCAGCGCGACCACAAGCAGCCCGACCAGCGCGCGCCGCACCGGCCGGGCGTAATCCTGTTCGCTCATGCGATGGCGTGCCACGGCGGCCTCCCGGGGCTAGGGCCCCTAGCTGTCGTAGTCGATGACGTGGCGAAGCTGCTTCTCGTATTCCAGCGCCTTGCCGGTGCCGAGCGCCACGCAGTTCAATGTCTCATCGGCGACCGAAATCGACAAGCCCGTCTGTTCGCGCAGCGCGAGGTCGAGCTCGCCCATCAGCGCGCCGCCCCCGGTGAGCATCACGCCGCGGTCGACGATGTCGGCGGCAAGGTCGGGCGGGGTCGCCTCGAGCGCGGTCATCACCGCCTCGCAGATCTGCTGCACCGGCTCGGCCAGCGCCTCGGCGACCTGCGCCTGGTTGATCTCGATCTCCTTGGGCACGCCGTTCAGAAGGTCGCGCCCGCGGATCTGCATCGCCGCGCCGCGGCCGTCGTCGGGCATCCGCGCGGTGCCGATCGAGGTCTTGATGCGCTCGGCGGTCGATTCGCCGATCAGCAGGTTCTGCTGGCGGCGCAGGTAATTCACGATCGCCTCGTCCATGCGGTCGCCGCCCACCCGGACCGAGCGCGCATAGACGATGTCGCCAAGGCTCAGCACCGCCACCTCGGTGGTGCCGCCGCCGACGTCGACCACCATGTTGCCGGTGGGATCGGTGATCGGCATGCCCGCCCCGATCGCCGCCGCGATCGGCTCGGCGATCAGCCCGGCGCGCCGCGCCCCCGCGCTCAGCACCGACTGGCGGATGGCGCGCTTTTCCACCGGCGTCGCGCCATAGGGCACGCAGACGATGATCTTGGGCTTCGAGAAGGTGGTGCGCCGATGCACCTTGCGGATGAAGTGCTTGATCATCTCCTCGGCGACGTCGAAATCGGCGATGACGCCGTCGCGCATCGGCCGGATCGCCTGGATCGAGCCCGGCGTGCGGCCAAGCATCAGCTTGGCATCCTCGCCCACTGCCAGCACCTGCTTCTTGCCGTCCTTGACGTGATAGGCCACGACCGAGGGCTCGTTCAGCACGATGCCCTTGCCGCGCACGTAGACGAGCGTGTTCGCCGTGCCGAGGTCGATCGCCATGTCCGACGAGAACAGACCGCCAAGTCCAAACATTCCGTGCGCGTCCCCAGTTTCGCATGTGTCGTTGGCGCGACTCGGGGCTTGTCGGGCCGCGATGCGCGCCCCCTTATGGGGCAGCCGGGGCCAAAGGAAAAGGGCCGCGCCTGCCGCGGAGGGCACCGCCATCGGCGGGCTTCCGCCGCCGCCACCTTCGTCGACGCCAGCGCCCGCCATGCCCTTTCATCGTTCCCCAAATACTCCGGGGGGTGCGGGGGGCAGCGCCCCCCGCTCTTCCACGCATGGCCGCCCTGCGGGCGGACGGGCAGGGCCCCCGCCCAGCCGGCACGCCGCCCTTCGGCCGCGGCTCAGGATACGTCCTTGTAGTTCACCTCCGGCCGGTCGCCGCCGGTCTTGTCGCGCCGCACCGCCAGCCGGTTGAGCGCGTGGACATAGGCCTTGACGCTGGCAACCACGGTATCGGTGTCGGCCGATTGCCCGGTGACGATGCGCCCGCCCTCTTCCAGCCGCACCGAGACGGTGGCCTGCGCGTCGGTGCCCTCGGTGACCGCGTGCACCTGGTAGAGATCGAGCCGCGCCTCGTGCGGATACAGCATCCGCACCGCGTTGAACGCGGCGTCCACCGGCCCGTCGCCGGTGGCGTCGATCGAGCGCTCCTCGCCGCCCACCTCGAGGGTCAGCTCGGCCTCCTGCGGGCCGTCGGTGCCGCACACCACCCGCAGCCGCCGCAGCCGCAGATGCTCGTTGCCGGCCTCGGCCGAGGCGTCGGTGACCAGCGCCACAAGGTCTTCGTCGTAGACCTCCTTCTTGCGGTCGGCCAGCGCCTTGAAGCGCACGAAGATGTCGGCAAGCTGGTTGTCGGCCATGTCGTAGCCGAGGTTGTGCAGCTTGGCGCGCAGCGCCGCGCGGCCCGAATGCTTGCCCATCACCAGCGAGGTGTCGGTCAGCCCGATGTCGGCGGGGCGCATGATCTCGAAGGTCTCGGCGTTCTTCAGCACCCCGTCCTGGTGGATGCCGCTTTCGTGGGCGAAGGCGTTCCTGCCGACGATGGCCTTGTTGAACTGCACCGCGAAGCCCGACACCGCCGCCACCCGCCGCGACAGGTTCATGATCCTGGTGGTGTCGATGCCGGTGGTGTAGGGCATGATGTCGCCCCGCACCCGCAGCGCCATCACCACCTCTTCCAGCGCGGTGTTGCCGGCGCGTTCGCCCAGCCCGTTGATGGTGCATTCGATCTGACGCGCGCCGGCCTCGACCGCGGCCAGCGCGTTCGCCGTCGCCATCCCGAGGTCGTTGTGGCAATGGGTGGCGAACACCACCTCGTCGGCCCCCGGCACCCGTTCCAGCAGCATCCGGATCAGCGCGGCGGATTCGCGCGGCGCGGTATAGCCCACGGTGTCGGGGATGTTGATCGTGGTGGCGCCGGCCTTGATCGCGATCTCGACCACCCGGCAGAGGTAGTCGTGCTCGGTCCTCGTCGCGTCCATGGGCGACCATTGCACGTTGTCGCACAGGTTGCGCGCGTGGCTGACGGTCTCGTGGATGCGTTCGGCCATCGCGTCCTGGGTCAGCTTGGTGATGTCGCGGTGCAGCGGCGACGTGCCGATGAAGGTGTGGATGCGGGGCCGGCGGCTTGGCTTCACCGCCTCCCACGCGCGGTCGATGTCGCCGAGGTTGGCGCGCGCGAGGCCGCAGATCACCGCATTCTTCGATTGCCGTGCGATGTCGCGCACGGCCGCGAAATCGCCCTCCGAGGCGATCGGAAAGCCCGCCTCGATGATGTCGACGCCCATCTCGTCGAGCAGCGCCGCGATCTCGAGCTTCTCGTCATGGGTCATGGTCGCGCCGGGGCTCTGTTCGCCGTCGCGCAGGGTGGTGTCGAATATCAGGACTCGGTCCTGTCCGGAAGTGTCGGTCATGGCTGATTCTCTCGGGGTTGCTGGTCTGATATCGCGGGCGCGGATGGCTACTTCCAAGCGGTCGCGCCCCGAGGGCCCGCTCAGAAGCAGCTAAGAAGCAGCAGGCCGGGGGCCTTCGGGCCGCCCTGGCGCGCGCCGAACCGGCGCGCCGACACGATATGCTTCAGCGTCGTCATGGCGCCAGACTATAGGCACCGGGACGCAAAAGAAAACCCCCAATGACGGCCCATGACGGCCCGCGCCCGCACCGCGCCCGCGCGCGCGGGCGCGGCCTCGATTTGACAGCGCCCGCGCGCCCGCTAGTTCGGCTGCGAAAGCGTGGGCACGAAAGGAAGGCCGGCATGGAGCGCTATCTCGTGCTTGGCGCCAGCGGCGGCATCGGTGGCGCGATGACGGCGGCGCTGCGGGGCCGCGGCGCGGCGGTCACCACGTTGTCGCGCCGCGCCGACGGGCTCGACCTGACCGACCCCGACCTGGTGGACCGCGCGCTCGACCCGCTCGCGGGGCCCTTCGACGGCATTCTTATCGCCACCGGCGGGCTCGAGATCGCCGGGCGGCGGCCGGAAAAGGCCCTGCGCCAGATCGAGGCCGCGGCGATGGCGGCGCAATTCGCGCTCAACGCCACCGGGCCGGCGCTGGTGCTGCGCCACGCGCCCCGCCTGCTTCCGCGCGACCGGCGGGCGTGGGTGGCGGCACTTTCGGCGCGGGTGGGCTCGATCGGCGACAATCGCGCCGGCGGCTGGTACGGCTACCGCGCGGCCAAGGCGGCGCTCAACCAGATCGTGCGCTGCGCGGCGATCGAGCTGGCGCGAACCCACCCCCGTGCGATCTGCGTGGCGCTGCATCCGGGCACCGTCGCCACCGCGCTGACCGCGGATTACCGCGGCACCCGCCCGGCCCACGCCCCCGAGACGGCAGCGCGCAACCTGCTGGCGGTGCTCGACGCGCTCGGGCCCGCCGACAGCGGCGGCTTTCGCGACTGGCAGGGCGCGCCGGTGCCGTGGTAGCGCGGCGCCCGCGCCCTTTCATCCTGGCAAGAATACGCAAGCCCGGCCCGCCACGGGCACAGCCCGCCGGCTGCCGGGCGGCAGGCGGGCCGCGATGAAGCCGATTGTTTGACCCGAGTGTTCGAACTCAGTTGCCCGGAGCGGCCTGCGCGGGAACCGCATCGGCCGCCTCGCCGCCCTCGGTGGCGTCGGAGTCCGCCGGCGCCTCGCTTTGCAGGATGCCGTCCTGCCACACGCCGCGGGTCTGCTGGCCGCCGGCGTAGCGCATCGTGCCCTCGCCCTGGCGCCGGCCGGCGACGAAATTGCCCTCGTAGACGTCGCCGTTCTGGTAGGTGGCGATGCCGGTGCCCTCGATCTCGCCGCCGCGCCATTCGCCCTCGTAGACGAAGCCGTCGGGCATCTCGATCCGGCCCCGGCCCTCGCGCTGGCCGTTGACGAAGCTGCCGGTGTAGACCGAGCCGTCGGCATAGGTCGCCACCCCCTCGCCGTGGCGCTGGCCCTCGCGCCATTCGCCGACGTAGGAATAGCCGTCGGGATAGGTCATCGTGCCCTGGCCGTGGTTCTGGCCGTTGACGAACGTGCCCTCGTAGACAAGGCCGTTGGCATAGCGCGCCACCCCGGTGCCCTCGATCACGCCGGCCCGCCACTCTCCCTCGTAGGTCGAGCCGTCGGGATAGGTGATCTTGCCGAAACCGTCGGCAAGGTCGTTGCGGAACGCGCCCTCGTAGAACGAGCCGTCGGGATAGGTGACGCGGCCCTCGCCCTCGATCCGCCCGGCCACCCAGGAACCCTCGTAAAGATAGCCGTCGGCGCCGCGGAAGGTGCCCTGGCCGTGGCGGCGGTCGGCCTCGAAGCCGCCCTCGTAGACATCGCCGTTGGCATAGCGCACGACGCCCTCGCCATGGCGTGCGCCGGCGACGAAGCTGCCCTCGTAGACGTCGCCGTTGGGCTGGGTCAGCACGCCCTGGCCGTGGATCTGGCCGCCCTGCCATTCGCCCTCGTAGACCAGCCCGTCGGGCATCGTCAGCTTGCCGGTGCCCTCGCGCTCGCCGTCCACCAGGGTGCCCTCGTAGACCGAGCCGTCGGGGTAGGTGATGGTGCCGGTGCCCTCGCGCCGGCCCTCGACCCATTCGCCCTCGTAGCGATAGCCGCCCGGGCTTTCCATCACCCCCTGGCCGTGGTGCACGCCGTCGAGGAACGCGCCGGTGTAGACCACGCCGTTGGCATAGCGCGCCACGCCCTCGCCGGTCATCTCGCCCTCGACCCAGTCGCCCTCATAGGTGCCGCCGTCGGCAAAGGTGATCTTGCCCTTGCCGTGCGGCCGGCCGCGCACGAATTCGCCCTCGTAGACCGAGCCGTTGGGGAAGCGCGCGACGCCCTGGCCGCGGATCTCGCCGTCTACCCATTCGCCGTCGTATTCGTAGCCGTTGGGCAGCCGGTAGGTGCCCCGGCCGTGCTGGAGCCCGTTGCGGAAGGTGCCCTCGTAGATGCCGCCGTCGTCGTACTGGCGGGTGATCACGTCGCCGCCCGCCTCCTGCGCCCGCGCGTCCGGGGCGGGCATTGCCACCAGCATCGACGCCGCGACCGCGCCCGCCGCGATCGCCGGCCCGATCCCGCGCCCGTTTCGCCGGACGTTGCCGCCGCGCTCCGATTGCCTGCCTGCCCGAACCATTCCTGCCCGCCCCCCGGCTGTCATTGAAACCGCACCGGCCCCGGGGCCGGCACCACCGCCCGGAAGCCTAGAGGACACCCCCGGCGCTGACAAGCGCCGCCGCGGCCGCAGCCCTGCCCCCGCGCGATGCCGGGCCGGCTTTTCCCCGCCGGCCGATCTGCTATGACGTGGCGGACCCGCATGCGAGGCGCCGATGGCCGACACCTTCCGACTGACGCTGGCCCAGATCAACCCCACCGTCGGCGCGCTGGCCGAGAACGCCGCGCAGGCGCGCGCGGCCTGGGCCGCCGGCCGCGACGCCGGCGCCGATCTGGTGGCGCTGCCCGAGATGTTCCTCACCGGCTACCAGACCCACGACCTGGTGCTGCGCCCGGCGTTCCTGGCCGATGTCGCGCGCCACCTCGAGGCGCTTGCCGCCGCCTGCGCCGACGGCCCGGCGCTGGGGATCGGCGCGCCGCTGGCCGAGGGCGGGCGGCGCTACAACGCCTGGCACATCCTGTCCGGCGGGCGGGTGGCGGCCAGCGTGCGCAAGCATCGCCTGCCGCATTCCGACGTCTTCGACGAATACCGGCTGTTCACCCCCGGCGACATCGCCGGGCCGGTGCGGGTCGGGCCGCTGCGCCTCGGCGTGCCGATCTGCGAGGACGCCTGGACACCCGACGTCGCCGAGGCCCAGGCCGAAAGCGGCGCCGAACTGCTGCTGGTGCCCAACGGCTCGCCCTACCATCGCGGCAAGCACGCGGTGCGGCTCAACCACATGGTCGCGCGCGTGGTCGAAACCGGGCTGCCGCTGGTCTACCTCAACCTCACCGGGGGGCAGGACGACCAGGTGTTCGACGGCGCCTCGTTCGCGCTCAACCCCGGCGGCGCGCTGGCGGCGCTGCTTCCGGCCTTCGACGACGCGCTGGCGCATCTCGATCTGGACAGAACGCCCGACGGCTGGCGCATCCGCGACGGCGCCCGCGCGGCGCTGCCCGGAGAATGGGAGGCCGATTACCGCGCCATGGTGCAGGGCCTGCGCGATTATGTCGCCAAGACGGGCTTCGCGCGGGTGCTGCTGGGGCTGTCGGGGGGGATCGATTCCGCGCTGGTGGCCACGATCGCGGCCGATGCGCTGGGCCCCGAGGCGGTGCGCTGCGTGATGCTGCCGTCCGAATACACCGCGCCCGAATCCCTCGAAGATGCCGCCGCCGTGGCAAGCGCGCTGGGCTGCCGGCTCGACGAGGTGCCGATCGCCGGCTCCCGCGCGGCGGTCACCGAGGCGCTGGCGCCGCTGTTCGCCGGCACCGCCCCCGACCTGACCGAGGAGAACATTCAAAGCCGGCTGCGCGGCCTGCTGCTGATGGCGCTGTCGAACAAGTTCGGCGAGATGCTGCTGACCACCGGCAACAAGTCCGAGGTCGCGGTCGGCTACGCCACGATCTACGGCGACATGGCCGGCGGCTACAACCCGATCAAGGATCTCTACAAGACCCGCGTGTTCGAAACCTGCCGCTGGCGCAACGCCAACCACCGCGCCTGGATGAAGGGCCCCGCCGGCGCCGTGATCCCGCCCCGGGTGATCGACAAGCCGCCCTCGGCCGAACTGCGCGAGGGCCAGAAGGACGAGGACAGCCTGCCCCCCTACGCGGTGCTCGACGCCATCCTCGAGCGGCTGGTCGACCGCGACATGGGCCTGGCCGAGATCGTCGCCGAGGGCTACGACCGCGCCCTTGTCGAGCGCGTCGAGGCGCTGGTCTACACCTCGGAATACAAGCGCTTCCAGGCCGCCCCGGGGGTGCGCCTGACCGCCCGCGCCTTCTGGCTCGACCGCCGCTACCCGCTGGTCAACCGCTGGCGGGACAGGGGGTGAGCCCGTCCCCCCACACACCCGCCTTGCCCTTCACCCCCGCCTTGCCCTTCACCTTGGTCCAAATACTCGAATCCGCCGTCGCCGCCGGGCTCAGGCGGCGACGGTGCGCCGTGCCATCGCCACGTAAAGCTCGGCCACCCGCTCCTCGCTCAGCCGGCCGCCGGGGCGGAACCACGTCGTCACCCCGGTCAGCATCGCGATGATCGCGAGGCTGGCGAGCTTGGGGTCCTCGACCTGCATCCGCCCCGCGGCCAGCCCGGCGCGCAGGATCGCCTCGAGCGCGTTCTCGTAGTCGCGCCGCAGCCCCTCTATGACGGCGAAATTGGCGGGTTCGAGGTTGCGCAACTCCATGTACGAGATGAACACCGCATCCGCCCGCGACAGGTTGTGGTGGATGTGAAAGCGCACGAACGCCTCGAGCCGCGCCGCCGCGTCGCCGCCGGGATCGCTCGCCGCCCAGGCCGCCAGCAGCGCCTCCATGTGCTCGCGCATCAGCTCGAACAGCAGGCTCTGCTTGTCGGGGGTGTAGAAATAGAGCGCGCCGGCCTGCACCCCCACCTCGGCCGCGATCCGGCGCATCGACACCGCGGCATAGCCCTCGCGCGCGAACAGCCGCAGCGCCGCGGCGCGGATGCGCGGGCCGGTGATGTCGGCGTGCGAGCCTGTCTTGCGGACCATGGCGGCAAGATTAACTGAACGAGCGTTCATTTCAACCCTGCCGGCACGCGCCCCGTTGCGTGCCCGCGCCGGCCGCGCTTGCCGCCCCGTGCGGGGGCGGCTAGGCTCGGGCCGGGCAGCCCGGGGCGGGACATGACGGCACGAACCATCCACATCGCCTGCGGCGCGGCGGCGCTGGCGGCGTTCGCCCTCGCGGGCTGCGCGCGGCTGCCGGGCGCCGAGGCCGACGCGGCCGCCGAATGGCCGGCGCTGTGGCCGCTGCCCGAGGTGCTCGCCCCCGCCGCCGATCCCGGCGCGGGCGCGGCCGGCACCGACGCGCTGCTGGCCCGCGGCGCGGCCCTGCGCGGGCGCGCCGACGCGCTGCGCGCGGCGCAGCCCTAGCCCCGCCGCCCGCCGCTCCCGGCGCCCAAGCGCGTTGCAAGCCCGGGCGCGACCGGCTAACAGACCTGCGACAGCCTGCGTCCCTGCGGCCGGCACCCCCGCCCGCAGCCCCATCGGAGATGCCCCATGGATGCCCCCCTCGGCCCCGCTTCCCCCGGCCCCGGGCCGCTCCGGCTTGGCATCGCGGGGCTCGGCACGGTGGGCACCGGCGTCGTCGCCCAGGTCCAGAAGGCCGCCGCGACGCTGGCCGCCCGCGCCGGACGGCCGATCGAGATCGTCGCCGTCTCGGCGCGCTCGCGCGGGCGCAACCGCGGCGTCGACATCTCGGCCTACGCCTGGGAGGACGACGCCACCACGCTTGCCCGCCGCCCCGACGTCGACGTGGTGGTCGAACTCATCGGCGGCGAGAACGGCCCGGCCAAGGCCGCGGTCGAGGCGGCGCTTTCCGCCGGCAAGGACGTGGTCACCGCCAACAAGGCGCTGCTCGCCCACCACGGCCAGGCGCTGGCCGAGGCGGCCGAGGCCGCCCGTCGCGCGCTGCGCTTCGAGGCCGCGGTGGCCGGCGGCATCCCCGCGGTCAAGGCGCTGGCCGAGGGGCTGGCCGCCAACCGCATGGTCCGCGTGATGGGGGTGATGAACGGCACCTGCAACTACATCCTCACCCGGATGGAGTCCGAGGGCCTGCCCTACGAGGCGGTGTTCGAGGAGGCCCGCGCGCTCGGCTATCTCGAGGCCGATCCGGCGCTTGACGTCGACGGCATCGACGCCGGCCACAAGCTGGCGCTGCTCGCGGCGCTGGCGTTCGGCACCCGGGTCGATTTCGCCGCGGTGGCGCTGGAGGGGATCGGCCGGGTGGCGATCGAGGATATCCGCGCCGCCGCCGACATGGGCTACCGCATCAAGCTGCTGGGTGTCGCGCAGATGACCGGGCGCGGGCTGGAACAGCGGATGTCGCCGTGCCTCGTGCCGGCCGACAGCGCGCTGGGCCAGCTTCCCGGCGCCACCAACATGGTGGTGTTCGAGGGCGACGCTGCCGGCCAGATCGTGCTGCGCGGCGCCGGCGCCGGCGCCGGGCCCACCGCCAGCGCGGTGCTGGCCGACGTCATCGACATTGCCCGCGGCCTGCGTGGCCCGGTGTTCGGCCAGCCCGCCGCCAGCCTCGTCGCCGCGCCGGCGGCGCAGGTGGCCGCCCCCGCGCCCTATTACCTGCGCCTCGCGCTGCTCGACCGGCCGGGCGCGCTTGCCCGCGTCGCCACCGCGCTGGGCGAGGCCGGGATCTCGATCGACCGGATGCGCCAGTACGGCCATTCCGACACCACCGCCCCGGTGCTCATCGTCACCCACAAGACCACCCGCGACGCGCTCGACGTGGCGCTGGCGGGCTTCGCGCGCACCGGCGTCGTCGTCGGCGCGCCGGTGGCGCTGCGCATCGAGGCCGTCTGAGCGCCAACCTCAAGGGAGCCCTGCCATGTCCGATCCCGCCGCCGACGACGCCGCCGAAATCGCCGTGCCCGCCAACGTGCCCGGCGATGCCGCGGTGTTCCACGACCGGATGCTGTCGCTGGGCCTTGCGCGGGTGTCCGAGGCGGCGGCGCTGGCCTCGGCCCGCCTTGTCGGGCGCGGCGACGAGAAGGCCGCCGACCAGGCCGCCGTCAACGCCATGCGCGACCAGCTCAACCTGCTTGACATAGACGGCACCGTGGTGATCGGCGAGGGCGAGCGCGACGAGGCGCCGATGCTCTATATCGGCGAGCGCGTCGGCACCGGCCACGGCCCCGCCGTGGATATCGCGCTCGACCCGCTCGAGGGCACGACGCTGACCGCCAAGGACATGCCCAACGCGCTGACGGTGATCGCGATGGCGCCGCGCGGCAGCCTGCTGCACGCCCCCGACGTCTACATGGACAAGCTCGCGATCGGGCCGGGCTATGCGCCGGGCGTCGTCAACCTGGCGATGAGCCCGGCCGAGCGGGTGCGCGCGCTGGCCGCCGCGCGCGGCTGCGATCCCGCCGACATCACCGTGTGCATCCTCGAACGCCCCCGCCACGAAGACCTCATCGCCGAGGTGCGCGAGACCGGCGCCGCGATCCGGCTGATCACCGATGGCGACGTCGCCGGGGTGATGCATTGCGCCGAGCCGCACCGCACCGGCATCGACATCTACATGGGCGCCGGCGGCGCCCCCGAGGGGGTGCTGGCGGCCGCCGCGCTCAAGTGCATGGGCGGGCAGATGTGGGGCCGGCTGATGTTCCGCAACGACGACGAACGCGCCCGCGCCGCCAAGGCGGGGATCGAGGATCTCGACCGCGTCTATACCCGCGACGACATGGTGCGGCGCGACGTGATCTTCTCGGCCACCGGCGTCACCGATGGCTCGATCCTGCCCGGCATCCGCCGCGAGCCCGGGGTGATCACCACCGAAACCCTGCTGATGCGCTCGAAAACCGGGTCGGTGCGGCGGATGCACTACCGCGCCCCGGTCCGCTGACGGGGTGGCCGGGGGCGCCTTCCTCGGGGTCGGGGCATCGCTGACCGGGCGGCGCTGGGTCGGCCCCGATCCCGAACATGCCCGCCGCGCCGAGGCGCTGGTGCAGGCCGAGGGGCTGGCGCCGGCGGTGGCCGCCGTGCTCGCGCGCGCGGGCGTCGCGCCGGGGCAGGCGGCGGCATGGCTCGAACCCCGCCTGCGCGACCTGCTGCCCGACCCCGCGTCGTTGCGCGATTGCGCCACCGCCGCCGCGCGGCTGGCGCGCGCGGTGGCGGCGGGCGAACGGATCGCGATCTTCGCCGATTACGACGTCGACGGCGGCGCCTCGGCCGCGCTGCTGATCGACTGGCTGCGCGCGCAGGGCCGCGCCGCGACGCTCTACATCCCCGACCGCATCGACGAGGGCTACGGGCCGAACGAACCGGCGATGGCCCGGCTCGGCGCGGCGCATGACCTGATCGTGTGCGTCGATTGCGGCACGCTCAGCCACGGGCCGATCGCCGCCGCCGGCTGCGACGTGGTGGTGATCGACCACCACCAGGGCGCCGAAACGCTGCCGCCCGCGCTTGCGGTCGTGAACCCCAACCGCCAGGACGAGGACGGCGATCTCGGCCACCTCTGCGCCGCCGCCGTCACCTTCCTGGTGCTGGTCGAGGCCGGAAGGCAGGCCCGGGCCGCCGGCGCCGCCGCGCCCGACCTGATGGCCGGGCTCGACCTCGTCGCGCTGGCCACGGTGGCCGACGTGGCGCCGCTGGTGGGCGTCAACCGCGCCTTCGTGCGCCAGGGGCTGAAGGTGATGGCCGCCCGCGCCCGCCCCGGGCTGGCGGCGCTGTCCGACATCGCCCGGCTCGACCGCGCGCCGACGCCCTACCACCTCGGCTTCGTGCTGGGGCCGCGGATCAACGCCGGCGGGCGGATCGGGGCGGCCGACCTCGGTGCGCGGCTTCTCGCCACCACCGATCCGGCCGAGGCGGCGGCGCTGGCCGAACGGCTCGACACCCTCAACACCGAACGCCGCGCGGTCGAGGGCGCGGTGCGCGCCGCCGCCCTGGCGCAGGCCGAGGCGCGCGGCCTCGACGCGCCGCTGGTCTGGGCGGCGGGCGAGGGCTGGCACCCCGGCGTCGTCGGCATCGTCGCCGCCCGCCTGAAAGAGGCGGCCAACCGCCCGGCCGTGGTGCTGGGCCTCGACGGCGACGAGGCCAAGGGCTCGGGCCGGTCGGTGGCGGGGGTCGACCTGGGTGCGGCAGTGCAGCGGCTGGTGCGCGAGGGGATGGCGCTGAAGGGCGGCGGGCACCGCATGGCTGCCGGGCTGACGCTGGCGCGCGACGGCATCGAGGCGGCGATGGCGCGGCTGGGCGAACTGGTCGCGCGCCAGGGGGCGGGGCAGGGCGGCCCGGCCGACCTGGCCGTCGACGCGGTGCTGATGCCGGGCGCGGCCAGCGTCGCGCTGGTCGAGGCGCTGGAGGCCGCCGGCCCCTACGGCGCCGCCGCACCGGCGCCGCGCTTCGCCTTCCCCGACCTCGCCTTGCGCGATGTCCGCACGATGGGCGAGGGGCACCTGCGCCTGCGTTTTGCCGACGCCGGCGGCCCGCCGCTCGAGGCGGTGGCCTTCAACGTCGCCGACGGCCCCCTCGGCGCGGCCTTCTCCCCCGGAACCTCGGGGCGCTTCCACCTTGCCGGCCGCCTCGAGATCGACCGCTGGGGCGGGCGCGAAAAGGTCCGCCTGCGCCTCGACGACGCCGCCCGCGCCGGCTGAACGCCCGCCCGCGCCACTGCCCTGCCGTTTCATCTTGGCTGAAATACTCAACCCGCCCGCGCCGCCGCCGCACCGCCCGCGGTCTTGTGACCGGCGCCGCAAACACCTATCTTCGCCGCAGGATAAGGAGCGTTCCCATGTTCGGCATTCCCGGCAAGCAGGCGGTCACGCTGACCCCGCGCGCGGCGGCGCAGATCGCGCGACTGATGGCAAAGGGCGGCGCGAAGGGGCTGCGCATCGGCGTCCGGAAGGGCGGTTGCGCGGGCATGGAATACACCATGGATTACGTGGCCGAGGCCGAACCCCACGACGAGGTGGTCGAGCAGGACGGCGCGTGCGTGCTGATCGCGCCGATGGCGCAGATGTTCCTGTTCGGCACCGAGATCGACTATGAAACCACGCTGCTCGAATCCGGCTTCCGCTTTCGCAACCCCAACGTCGTCGACGCCTGCGGCTGCGGCGAGTCGATCCGCTTCGCCGAGGTTGACGGCAATTCCGCCGCCGGGGCCTGAGCCCGTCTTTCCCTGACCCGCGCCGCTTGCTAGGAGTCGCGCGAACACGGGAGGGACGCCGATGCGCCGCAAACTCGCTGCCGGAAACTGGAAGATGAACGGCCTCGCGCCCGCGCTGGCCGAGGTCGACGCGCTGGCCGCCGCCCATCCCGCGCCAGGGGTGGAGATATTGCTGTGCCCGCCTGCGACGCTGATCGAGCGGATGGCGGCCCGCGTCCACGGCCGGCCGATCGCGGTTGGCGGGCAGGATTGCCACGCCGAAGCCTCGGGCGCGCATACCGGCGACATCGCCGCCGCGATGCTGGCCGACGCGGGCGCAAGCCACGTCATCGTCGGCCATTCCGAACGCCGCGCCGACCATGGCGAGACCGACGCGCAGGTGCAGGCCAAGGCCGCCGCGGCGCTGGACGCGGGGCTTGTCGCCATCGTCTGCGTCGGCGAGACCGAGGCCGAACGCGACGCCGGGCAGGCGCTGTCGGTGGTCGCGGCGCAGGTCGCCGGCTCGGTCCCCGAGGGCGCGGACGTGCGCGCGCTGGTGGTGGCCTACGAACCGGTCTGGGCCATCGGCACCGGGCGCACCCCCACGCTTGACCAGATCGCCGAGGTGCACGGGCGCATCCGAACCGAACTGGCCGCCCGCTTCGGCGAGGATGGCGCGGCGCGGGTGCGCATCCTTTACGGCGGCTCGGTCAAGCCCTCGAACGCCGCCGAGATCTTCGCGGTTACCGATGTCGACGGCGCGCTGGTGGGCGGTGCCTCGCTCAGGGCTGCGGATTTCTCGGGGATCGTGGCGGCGCTGGAAGCCGCCCCCGCGTGAGCGGCTTTCGCCTCGAGATCGCGGCCACCGACGGGGCCGCGCGCACCGGCGTGCTGCACACCCCGCGCGGGCCGATCCGCACGCCCGCGTTCATGCCGGTGGGCACGGCCGCCACCGTCAAGGCGCTGCGCCCCGAGGACGTGGCCGCCACCGGCGCCGACATCGTGCTGGGCAACACCTACCACCTGATGCTGCGCCCGGGGGCGGAGCGGGTGGCGCGGCTGGGGGGCTTGCACCGGTTCATGAACTGGCCGCGCCCGATCCTGACCGATTCGGGCGGCTTCCAGGTGATGAGCCTTTCCAACCTGCGCAAGCTGACCGAGGCGGGCGTGACCTTCCGCAGCCACATCGACGGCTCGGCCCACGAACTGACGCCGGAACGCAGCATGGAGATCCAGCGCCTGCTGGGTTCGGACATCGCGATGGCCTTCGACGAATGCCCGGCCCTGCCCGCGCCCGAGGCGCAGGTCGCCGCCAGCATGCGGCTGTCGATGCGCTGGGCCGAACGCTCGCGCGCGGCCCATCTCGGGGCCTCCGGCGGGGCGGCGGCGGGGCAGGCGCTGTTCGGGATCATGCAGGGCGGGGTCAGCCCCGATCTGCGCGCGGAATCGGCCGCGGCGCTGACGGCGATCGGCTTCGAGGGCTACGCCATCGGCGGGCTGGCGGTGGGCGAGGGGCAGGCGGCGATGTTCGGCGTGCTCGACCATGCGCCCGGCCTGCTGCCCGCCGACCGGCCGCGCTACCTGATGGGGGTGGGCAAGCCCGCCGACATCGTCGGCGCGGTGGCGCGCGGGGTCGACATGATGGATTGCGTGCTGCCCACCCGCTCGGGGCGCACCGGGCAGGCGTGGACGGCGGGCGGCCCGGTCAACCTGCGCAACGCGCGCCACCGCGACGACCCCCGCCCGCTGGCCGAGGGCTGTGCCTGCCCGGCCTGCCGCGGCTATTCGCGGGCCTACCTCCACCACCTCGTGCGCGCGGGCGAGGCGTTGGCGATGACGCTGCTGTCGTGGCACAACCTGCAATATTTCCAGGATCTGATGGCGGGGCTGCGCGCGGCGATCGCGGCCGGCCGGCTCGACGCCTTCCGGGCCGATTTCGCCGCGGCCGAGGCCGGCGGCGACATCGAACCCCTGTAGGATCGGCAATACTGCCCATCCCGTGCGCCCTTGCCGCCGGGGCATCGGCCGGGCTATGTGTCGAACATGCGACACGCGGCGTTGAAACCCCGCCCGCCCGTGCCCAAGTAGTGAGGCCGGAAAGGGGAGGGACGGGGCCGCCGCCGGTCGGGGCCGGAGCCCTCCTGCCAGAGAGGAAGCGACATGCAAGAAACCCTGAATTCCAGCTATCCGGTCCTGCCGCTGCGCGACATCGTGGTGTTTCCCCACATGATCGTGCCGCTGTTCGTGGGGCGCGAGAAATCGGTGCGGGCGCTGGAAGAGGTGATGGGCGACGACAAGCAGATCCTGCTTGCCACCCAGACCGACGCCAGCCAGGACGACCCCGCCCCCGAGGGCATCTATCGCGCCGGCGTGCTGGCCAACGTGCTGCAACTGCTCAAGCTGCCCGACGGCACCGTCAAGGTGCTGGTCGAGGGGCGCCGGCGGGTGCGGATCGTCGAATACCTCGAAAATCCGTCGTATTTCGAAGCCTCGGCGGCCCCGCTGACCGAGATGCCGGGCGACGACGCAACCGCGCGGGCGCTGGTGCGCTCGGTCTCGGACGAGTTCGAGCGCTATTCCAAGATCCGCAAGAACATCCCCGAGGAGGCGCTTGCCGCCGTCGCCGAAACCGAAGAGCCGGCGCGCCTGGCCGACCTCGTCGCCGGCCACCTCGGCGTCGACGTCAAGCAGAAGCAGGAGCTTCTGGAAACCCTCGACGTGGCCCAGCGGCTCGAGAAGGTCTACGGCCTGATGCAGGGCGAGATGAGCGTTCTGCAGGTCGAGAAGAAGATCAAGAGCCGCGTCAAGTCGCAGATGGAGAAGACCCAGCGCGAATATTACCTCAACGAGCAGATGAAGGCGATCCAGCGCGAGCTGGGCGACGGCGAGGACGGCCAGAACGAGGTTGCCGAGCTGATCGAGCGCATCGCCGCCACCAAGTTCTCGAAGGAAGCGCGCGAAAAGGCCGAAGCCGAGCTGAAGAAGCTCAAGTCGATGTCGCCGATGTCGGCCGAGGCGACCGTGGTGCGCAACTATCTCGACTGGCTGCTGAGCCTGCCGTGGGGCAAGCGTTCGCGCGTGCGCAAGGATCTGCACAAGGCGCAAGAGGTTCTCGACGCCGATCATTACGGGCTTGAAAAGGTCAAGGAGCGGATCGTCGAATACCTTGCCGTGCAGGCGCGGTCGGCCAAGCTCAAGGGCCCGATCCTGTGCCTTGTCGGCCCGCCGGGGGTGGGCAAGACCTCGCTCGGCAAGTCGGTCGCGCGGGCGACGGGGCGCGAGTTCATCCGCATCTCGCTGGGCGGGGTGCGCGACGAAAGCGAGATCCGCGGCCACCGGCGCACCTACATCGGCTCGATGCCGGGCAAGATCATCCAGTCGCTGAAGAAGGCGAAAACCACCAACCCGCTGATTCTGCTCGACGAGATCGACAAGATGGGGCAGGACTTCCGCGGCGATCCGGCCTCGGCGATGCTCGAGGTGCTCGACCCCGAACAGAACGCCACCTTCACCGACCATTACCTCGAGGTCGAATACGACCTGTCGGACGTGATGTTCATCACCACCGCCAACAGCTACAACATGCCCTCGCCGCTTCTCGACCGGATGGAGATCATCCCGCTGTCGGGCTACACCGAGGACGAAAAGCGCGAGATCGCGCGCCAGCACCTGCTGCCCAAGCAGATCAAGGCGCACGGGCTGCGCAAGGGCGAGTTCGAGATCACCGACGCGGCGCTGACCGCGATCATCCGCACCTACACCCGCGAGGCCGGGGTGCGGAACCTCGAACGCGAGCTGGCCAAGCTGGCGCGCAAGGCGGTGACCGAGATCGTCAAGAAGGCCGCGAAGAAGGTCGAGGTGACGCCTGACAACCTCGCCGATTTCCTCGGCGTGCCGCGCTACCGTTTCGGCCTGGCCGAGAAGGAGGATCAGGTGGGCGTCGTCACCGGCCTGGCCTGGACCTCGGTCGGGGGCGAGCTGCTGTCGATCGAGGCGCTCAAGCTGCCGGGCAAGGGGCGGATGAAGACCACCGGGAAACTGGGCGACGTGATGAAGGAATCGATCGACGCCGCGGCCTCGTTCGTGCGCTCGATCGCGCCCACCATCGGGGTCCGGCCGCCGCAGTTCGAGAAGATCGACATCCACGTTCACGTGCCCGAGGGCGCCACGCCCAAGGACGGCCCGAGCGCCGGTGTGGCGATGGTGACCTCGATCGTCTCGGTGCTGACGCAGATCCCGGTGCGCAAGGACATCGCCATGACCGGCGAGGTGACGCTGCGCGGCAACGTGCTGGGTATCGGCGGGCTCAAGGAAAAGCTGCTGGCGGCGCTGCGCGGCGGCATCACCACGGTGCTGATCCCCGAGGAGAACGCCAAGGATCTGCCCGAGATCCCCGACAACGTGAAGCAGGGCCTCACGATCATCCCGGTGGCGAACGTGCGCGAGGTGCTGACGCACGCGCTGGTGCGCAAGCCCGAGCCGGTGGAATGGGACGAGGCCGCGGAAGAGGCCGCAGCCCTTGCGGCGCGCGCGACCGAGGGCGGCAGCACGGCCCAGACCGCGCATTGACGGCGACAAGTTGCGGGGCGTTTCAATACGCCCCGCACAACATCTGGAATTCTTCCGCCGCTGCTGCTAGCCTTGCGCGAACCAAACCAGCAAGGGCAGCCTCACATGGCGACGCGGTCGAGCAGTTCCAGAACCACCAAGGGAAAATCCACCACCCCCACCCGGGACACCGCGCCCGACGCGCCGCTGCGCGTCGTGGCCTCGGCGGCGCCGGGTTCGACGGATGCGGCCGAGGCCGCGCCTGACGACACCCCCGAGGCCGACGCCGAAACCGCGTCGGGCCCCTCCGCCTACGGGCGGCGCGAGCTTGTCGCGCGGGTGGTCGAGTTGACCGGCGCGCGCAAGCGCGACGCGCGCCCGGTGGTCGAGGCGACGCTGGCCGCAATGGCCGAGGTGCTGGCCGAGGGCAGGCCGCTCAACCTGCCGCCCCTGGGCAAGCTTTCGGTCAACCGCTCGCGCGCCGAGGGCGGGGTGATGATGCTCAAGCTGCGCCGCCCGGGGCTGCGCAAACCCGCCGACGCCCCTCTTGCAGAGGCCGACACGGACGGGTAAAGGGACGCCCACGGGTGATTAGCTCAGTGGTAGAGCGCTTCGTTCACATCGAAGATGTCGGGGGTTCAAATCCCTCATCACCCACCATTTCCCCCATCTGCGCCCGTGCCGCGCCGGCCTGACCGGCGCCGCGCCACGATGTCGCACGCCGCATCGCACCGCCACGCGGGCGCGTTCGCGCATGGCCGCGCGCTTGCTGCAACCGCGCCACGATTTCGCCGCCCTGGCTGTGCATCACGGGTGACGATGGATGCCGTTCCTGCCTAAAGGGTAGCAAAACGGCAACGATCAGGGGCAGGCGCATGTGGCGAACGGCAGCGATGGTGATCGCGTTGGGGCTCGGGCTGGCGGCATCGGCGATGGCCGAGGGCCGGCCGGTGCTGGGCTGGGGGCGCCTTTTCACCAACGATTTCATCGGTGACGGCAATGACCGCTGGCGCACCGGCGGCTATTCCGTCAGCCAGATCCGCGGCACGAGCTGGGACGGGATCGCCCCCGCCACCCCCGGCCGGCTGATCGAGTGGCGCGCCCGCGCCGAGATCATCGCCCCCGACAACCTGCGCGCGCCCGCGCCCGGCGATCGCCGCTATGCCGGCACGCTGTCGTTCGGCGCCCACACCCATTTCACCCGCGGCGCGGCCGAGGTGCGGCTGGGCGCCGACCTTGTGGTGACCGGCCCGGTCACCGGCATGGGCGACTTCCAGGACACCGCGCACGAGCTGTTCGGCGCCACCGACCCGGCCGCGGCATTGGCCGGCCAGATCCCCAACGCGCTGCATCCGACGCTGTCGGCCGAGATCGGGCGCAGCTTCCGGCTGGGCGAGCGGGTGCGCCTGCGCCCCTTCCTCGAGGCCCGCGCCGGGGTCGAGACGCTGGTGCGGGTGGGCGGCGATCTGGTGATCGGCAGGGTGGCCGACGGCGCGCTGATGCTGCGCGACGAGGCCACTGGCCAGCGCTACCGCGCGCTGACCGCCGGCACGCCCGTGCCCGGCATCAGCCTGCTGATCGGGGGCGACATCGCCCATGTCGCGGCCTCGGATTACCTCGGGTCCGCGATCCTCGAAGACACCCGCGAGCGGCTGCGTGCCGGGGTCCACTGGCAGGGTGCGCGCGCGAGCATGTTTTACGGGGCCACCTGGCTTTCGGAAGAGTTTCTGGCCCAGCCCGAGGGGCAGGTGGTCGGTTCGGTCCAGTTCGGACTGAGGTTCTAGGGAGACGCTGCCATGACCGTCCTTGATCTGGAAACGATGGGACTAGGCGTTCCGATAGTGCCGTGCTATCGTTCGGCCAAAGAAAAAGAGCAGGCAGGACATACAGGTATGGTAACGGGTCCATCGGGCACGTTCGTCATTTCCTGGGCACAGACGGCGCTGGACGGGCAACCGGCCGATCTCGACGATATCGACGTCGGTTCGGCATGGCGGTGGACCGGGCGCGCCGTGCGGGTGGACGGGGCTGAGGCCGTCCTTGACCCGGGCGCCCCGGATGGCGAAGCCGATTTGCGCCGGCGTGCGGCGCGTGTGGTGCGCAGGCTGGTGGGGCAGGCGATCGCGGGGGGCGCGGGGCAACCGCTGCCGCCCGAGGGAGAGGCCGAGGAAACCGGCTTCGTCGTCACCGACGGCCACCGCAGCTTCACCGCCACGATCATCGAGACGCCCGCGACGCGGCGTCATCTGCTGATGTTCCTGGGCGAGGTGCCACCGCCCGACACCGACCTCTGGGTGGTGCGGCGCGAGCAGGCGGTGGCGACCTTCCAGAACGGCGGGGTGTGGAACTCGGGCGTGATCTGCTTCACGCCGGGCACGCTTCTGCGCACCCCCGACGGGCCGCGGCGGATCGAGGCGCTGGCCCCCGGCGACACGGTGCTGACCCGCGACAGCGGCGCGCAGGAGATCCTGTGGATCGGCACCCGCAAGATGACCGGGGCGCGGCTTTACGCCATGCCGGCGCTGCGCCCGGTGCGCATCCGCGCCGGCGCGCTGGGCATCGACCGGCCGGAACCCGACCTGGTCGTCTCGCCGCAGCACCGCCTGCTGGTGCGGGGCGCCGCGGCGCAGGCGCTGTTCAACGAGGACGAGGTTCTGGTGGCCGCCTGCGACCTGGTCAACCACCGCTCGATCGTCGTGGATCGCGGCCTGCGCGAGGTGACCTACATCCACCTGATGCTCGAACGTCACGAGGTGCTGTGGGCCAACGGGCTGGAAACCGAAAGTTTCCATCCCGCCAGCACCTCGCTTGCGACGGTGGAAGAGGATCAGCGCCGCACCCTGCTGGCGATGATGCCCGGCCTGTCGGCCGATCCCAACGTCTACGGCGACTATGCCCGCCGGGCGCTGTCGGGCTCGGAAGCGGCGATCCTCAGGGCCGAGTCGTCGATGCTGGCGGCCTGAACGCCGCGCGCCGGAAGCGGCGCGCGGCGCGGCCTCAGCCGCGCCAGGTGCGGACGTCGCCGCAATCCATGTGCACGAAGTTCGAGCGCGCGTAGGTGCCGACACCGCCGGCGCTGCAGCGCTTGGCGGCCGCGGCCATCTGCGCCACCGAGCGGCTTTGCAGCCGCAGGTCGGCGGCCATGCCCCGCATGTGCAGCGAATTGCGCGCCACCCCGCGCGAGCGCGCGCGCAGCATCGCGTTGGTCTCGGGGGTGCGGTAGCCCGACAGCAGCATGTAGGGCTCGGAGGTATCCATCAGCGCGCGCGAGGCGGCCATGATGTCGATCGCGCGCGGGTTGATCGCGATCACTTGGTCATTGCGCCAGTCGCGCATGAAGCGGTTGATCTCGGCCATCGCCTCGGGGATGTAGTCGCCGTCGATCCAGTAGATGGTGTTGAGGCTTTCGCCGGTGCGCCCCGAATAGGCCGCGATCCGTCGAATGTCGCCCGCCCCGCGCAGGAACCCGAAGGCGTTCGCATAGGTGGGGGCCGCCACTACCGCTGTCGCCGCAAAAGCCCCTAGCAGGCCACGCCGCGTCAAGCGGCCCGTCGCTGGTTCCGTCATCCAGTCCGTCCCGTCGTTCCGGCCGCGAAACCCGGGGGCTTCACGCCCCTTCCCGCACACGGCCTGTCACATTCATCCCCAGATGCGTGATCTGTATGACATGGCATCGCCCCTCACCCAACCGTTTTGTCGGAAACCTGCCGACCATGATGTCGCGTGTCGGCGAATTTTCGCTTAACGTCGGGGCGCGCGGGCCTGTGGCGCGCGGGTTACAGACCGCGCGGACGTGATCCGGCGCGACCGCGGGCGATGTGGACAGCCACGGTGGAAGCAGGGAAAGTGTGCAGGTTGGATATGTCATTTCGGAGGGTATCATGGTGATCGTCGGATTGCTGCGGGGCGCGCGCCTCGGCCGGATCGCGGTTGCGGCCGTGGTGGCGCTGGGGTTCGGGCTGGCCGGGGTGCCGGCCGCGGCCGAGACGGTGGCCTTTCGTCAGGCGCTTGCCGCGGCGATGTCCGAGGATGCCGCGGTGGCCGAATTCTACCGCGCCCGCGACTACGCGCCGCTGTGGACCGGCGCCGACGATGCCCGCCGCCGCGCCGCGCTGGTTTCCGCGCTGTCGTCGGTCGACAGCCACGGCCTGCCGGCGGCGCGCTACGACCTCGAGGGGCTGATCGCGGCGTTCTCGGGCCTGCGCACCGACGGCGACCGCGGCCGGCTGGAGGCCCGCGCCACCCGTGCCTTCCTTGCCTACGCCCGCGACGTCAGCAGCGGCGTGCTCACGCCTTCCCGGATCGACCCGGGCATGGTGCGCACCGTGGTTCGGCCCGACCCGGCGGCGCTGCTGGACGGGGTCGCCGGTGCCGACCCGGCCGCCTTCCTGCGCACGCTGCCGCCGCAGGCGCCCGAATACGCCCGCCTCGTGCGCGAACGCCACCGCCTTGTCGCGGTGATCGCCGCCGGAGGCTGGGGCGCCACCGTGCCCGATGGCCGCTACGAGCCCGGTGCCACCGGCCCGGCGGTGATCGCGCTGCGCGACCGGCTGATCGCGATGGGCTACCTGCCGCGCCGCGCCGAGGCCGGCTTCGACGGCGCGGTGCAGGCGGCGGTGATCGCCTTCCAGGCCGACCACGGCCTCGAGGCCGACGGCATCGCCGGCCCCTCGACCGTCGCGGCGCTGAACGTCGGCCCCGAGGAGCGGCTGAAATCCGTCCTCGTGGCGCTGGAGCGCGAGCGCTGGATGAACTTCGACCGCGGCGCGCGCCACGTCTGGGTCAACCTCGCCGATTTCCGGGTGCGCATCATCGACAACGGCAAGGTGACGTTCGAAACCCGCTCGGTGATCGGGCGCAACTCGTCCGACCGCCGCTCGCCCGAGTTTTCCGACGAGATGACGCACCTCGTCATCAACCCGAGCTGGTATGTGCCGCGCTCGATCACCACCAGCGAATACCTGCCGCGGCTGCAACGCGATCCGACCGCCGTCGGCCACATCGACGTGCTCGATTCGCGCGGGCGGGTGGTGGACCGCGAAAGCACCGATTTCTCGCAGTTCTCGACCCGCAGCTTTCCGTTCTCGATGCGCCAGCGCCCGGGGCCGGGCAACGCGCTTGGCAAGGTCAAGTTCATGTTCCCCAACCCGTGGAACATCTACCTGCACGACACCCCCGAACGCGCGCTGTTCTCGCGCGAGGTGCGCGATTTCAGCCACGGCTGCATCCGCCTCAACGATCCGTTCGACTTCGCCTACATGCTGCTCGATCCCCAGAGCGACGATCCCGAGGGGCTGTTCCACTCGATCCTGAACACCGGCCGCGAAACCCGGCTCGACCTTGCGGTGCCGGTGCCGGTGCACATCGTCTACCGCACCGCCGTGATCCCGGCGCGCGGCAAGGCCAACTACCGCGCCGACATCTACGGCCGCGACGCCCGGATCTTCGCGGCGCTGGCCGGCGCGGGGCTGGAACTGCCCGAGCCGCGCAGCTAGAACGTCCCCGCCGCCACCGGGGCGGCGACAGGGGGCGCGATGCACACGATAGCCGATCTGGCCGCGGCGATGGGGGCCGAGGCGGCGGGCGATACCGCGCTCACGGTCCGCGGGCTGGCCGAACCTGCGGCGGCGGGGCCTGACGATCTTGCGCTCGCCACCAGCCCGGCCTATGCCGAGGGGCTGGCGCGGGGCCGCGCGCGCGCCGCGCTGCTGTGGCCGGGGGCCGACTGGCGGGCGCTGGGGCTGGCGGCCGCGATCTTCGCGCCGCGCGGCCGGCTGGCGATGGCCACCATCACTGCCGCGTTCGACCCGGGCCCCGCCATCGCCCCGGGCATCCACCCCACCGCCGTGATCGACCCCACCGCCGAGCTGGGCGCGGGCGCGGCCATCGCGCCCTTCGTGGTGATCGGCGCCGGCGCCCGGATCGGGCCGCGGGCGCGGATCGGCGCGCACGCCAGCATCGCCGAGGGCGCGGCGCTCGGCCCCGATGCGCTCATCCATCCCGGGGTGCGGATCGGTGCCCGCGTGGTCATCGGCGCGCGCTTCATCGCCCAGCCCGGCGCGGTGATCGGCGGCGACGGCTTTTCCTTCGTCACCCCAGAGAAATCCGGCATCGAAGAGGTGCGCGAGACGCTTTCCCAGGCCACCGCCCGGGGCGATCAGGGCTACCGGCGGATCCACTCGCTCGGCGCGGTGCGGATCGGCGACGATGTCGAGGTCGGCGCCAATTCCTGCATCGACCGCGGCACCATCCGAGACACGATGGTGGGCGACGGCACCAAGATCGACAACCACGTCCAGGTTGGCCACAATTGCGTCATCGGGCGCGATTGCCTGCTGTGCGGGCAGGTCGGCGTCTCGGGCTCGGTGCGCATCGGCGACCGGGTGGTGCTGGCCGGCAAGGTCGGGGTGGCCGACAACCTGACGATCGGCGACGACGTGATCGCCACCGGGGGCGCCGGTATCCAGTCGAACGTGCCGGCGGGCCGCGTGGTGGCCGGCACCCCGGCGGTGAAGCTTGAAACCCACCTCGAAAGCTACAAGGCGTTGCGCCGGTTGCCGCGCCTCCTGGCACGGCTGTCGGGGGGGCAGAAAGCGGTTTCCAAACCGGGCGACACACACTAGATCAGGCGTCAGGGAACAGGGGGCGCGGCATGGCCACTTCGGTTCAGGACAAGGTGATCGCGATCATCGCCGAACAGGCGGTTCTCGAGGTGGGCGACGTGCGGCCGGACTCGACGCTGGAAGAGCTGGGCATCGACAGCCTCGGGCTGGTCGAGGCGATCTTCGCGATCGAGGAGGCGTTCGACATCTCGGTGCCGTTCAACGCCAACGAACCCGACAAGAACGAGTTCGACATCACCTCGGTCGCCGCGATCGTGCGCGCCGTCGAGGGGCTCGTGGCCGAGCAGACCGCATGAACGAGCCTGCCGCAGGCGGCCCGGCGCCGGTTCGGCGAACAGGGCGGGCGTCCATGCTTCACCTTGGCAAAAATACTCATTCGCGCCGCGTCCCGCCGCGCCCGGGGCCGGCATGAGGCGCGTCGTCATCACCGGCGCGGGCACCGTCAACGCGCTGGGCCATGACGTGCCCGCGACGCTGGAGGCCTTCCGCGAGGGGCGCTGCGGCATCGGCGATCTGGACATCCGCGATGTCGAGCGTCTGAACGTGCGCATCGGCGCGCAGGTGCACGGCTGGGACGCCGAGGCGCATTTCAACCGCCAGCAGATCGCGCTGTTCGACCGCTTCACCCAGTTCACCGTGCTTGCCGCGCGCGAGGCGGTGGCGCAGGCGGGGCTGAACTTCGATGGCGAGCTGGGCTACGAGGCCGGCGTCGTGCTGGGCACCGCCGGCGGCGGCGTCAACACCTGGGACGAGAACTACCGCGCCGTGTATGAGGAGGGCAAGAACCGCGTCCATCCCTTCGTGGTGCCCAAGCTGATGAACAACGCCGCCGCGAGCCATGTGAGCATGGAGTTCAACCTGCGCGGCCCGTCGTTCACCGTGGCCACCGCCTGCGCGTCGTCGAACCACGCGATGGGGCTGGCGTTCCACGCCATCCGCGGCGGCGGCGCGCGGGTGATGCTGGCCGGCGGCTCGGAATCGATGCTGTGCTTCGGCGGGGTCAAGGCGTGGGAGGGGTTGCGGGTGATGTCGCGTGACGCCTGCCGGCCGTTCAGCGCCAACCGCAACGGCATGGTCCAGGGCGAGGGGGCGGGGGTGTTCGTGTTCGAGGAGCACGACCACGCCCGCGCCCGCGGCGCCGAGATCCTGGCCGAGGTGGTGGGCTTCGCGATGACCTCCGACGCCTCGGATATCGTCATGCCGTCCAAACAGGGGGCGGCGCGGGCGATGGCGGGCGCGCTGCGCGATGCCGGGATCGCCCATGACCGGGTCGGCTACATCAACGCCCACGGCACCGGCACCGCGGCCAACGACAAGACCGAATGCGCGGCGGTGGCCGACGTGTTCGATCATCACGCCGACCGGCTGATGATCTCGTCCACCAAGTCGATGCACGGCCACCTGATCGGCGGCACCGGCGCGGTGGAACTGCTGGCCTGCATCATGGCGCTGCGCGACGGGGTGATCGCGCCCACCATCGGCTACGAGGAACCCGACCCCGAATGCGCGCTCGACGTGGTGCCCAACGTGGCGCGCGAGGCGCGGGTCGAGGTGGCGCTGTCGAACGCCTTCGCCTTCGGCGGGCTGAACGCGGTGCTGGCGCTGCGCCGGGCCTGACGCGGCGTCAGTCGGTCTGCCGGCGCAGCCAGTCCATCACCGCCGGGCGCACGGTTTCCGCGCCGGCCTGGGTGGCGCCGTCGATCACCGCGCGCAATTCGGCCAGGTCGGTGCGGCGGATCAGGTGCTTGACCGGCCCGATCGAGGCCGGCCGCATCGACAGCGTGCGCAGCCCCATGGCGGCAAGGCAGATCGCCTCGACCGGGCGGCCGGCATCCTCGCCGCAGAACGACAGCGGCGTGCCGGCCTCGGCGCAGCGCAGCACGATATGGCCCAGAAACGCGAGGTAGGACGTGCTGAGCGCGTCGTAGCGCCGCCGCACGCGTTCGTTCTCGCGGTCGGCGGCGAAGAAGAACTGGCGCAGGTCGTTGCCGCCGATCGAGACGAAATCGGTCATCTCGAAGAACTGCCGCGGGGCGTAGGCCAGCGACGGGGTTTCCAGCATCGCGCCGATCTCGATGCGCTCGGGGATCGGGCGGCCCATCCGGTCCTCGCGGTCGATCTCGCGCAGCACGATGTCGCGGGCGGCGCGGAACTCGGCGAATTCGGCGACGAAGGGAAACATCACCGTCAGCGGCCGGCCGTCGGCGGCGCGGATCAGCGCCTGCACCTGCATCCGCAGGATGCCGCGCCGGTCGAGGCCCACCCGGATCGCGCGCCAGCCCATCGCGGGGTTGGGTTCGTCCTGGGGCTTCATGTAGGGCAGCACCTTGTCCGAGCCGATATCGAGGGTGCGGAACGCCACCCGCCGCCCGTCGGCCGCGTTCAGCACCCTTGCATAGATCCGCGCCAGTTCGGTGCGGCGGGGAACGTGATTGCGGATGAGGAACTGCAATTCGGTGCGGAACAGCCCCACCGCCTCGGCGCCCGATCCCTTGAGCGAGGGCAGATCGGCCATCAGCCCGGCGTTCATGTGCAGCGCCACCACCTCGCCCGAGCGCGCCTCGGCGGGCTTGTCGCGCAGGCCGGCGTAGCGTTCGAGCGCCTTGGCCTGCATCGCGATCTTGTCGCGGAAGGCGGCGGTGACGGTCTCCTCGGGGCGCAGGTGGGCCACGCCCTCGTCGCCGTCCACCAGGATGTGGTCGCCGTTCAGCGCCTCGGTGGTGATGCGCGCGGCGTGGATCACCAGCGGGATCGCCAGCGCGCGCGCCACGATCGCGGCGTGGCTGCCGACCGAGCCCTCTTCCAGCACGATCCCGCGCAGCTTGCGGCCATAGTCGAGCAATTCGCCCGGCCCGATGTTGCGCGCCACCAGGATCGGGTCGTCGGGCATCTCGGCGCCGGTCTCGCGGCCCTGTCCGGTAAGGATGCGCAGCAGGCGGTTCGACAGGTCGTCAAGGTCGTTCAGACGGTCGCGCAGGTAGGGGTCGGGCACCTGCGTGAGGCGCGCGCGGGCCGAGGATTGTTCCTTTTCCACCGCCGCCTCGGCCGACAGCCCCGAGGCGATGTCGGCCTCCATGCGCCGGATCCAGCCGCGCGAATTGGCGAACATGCGGTAGGTTTCGAGCACCGCGACGTGTTCCTTGTCGGTGTCGGTGGCGATCGAGATCAGCCCGTCGACACTGCCCCGCAGTTCCTCGATGGCGTTGCGCAGCCGTTCGATCTCGGCGTCGGGGTCGTCGGCGACGGGGTTGGTGACGACAACCCGCGGGTCGTGCAGCCAGACATGGCCCTCGGCCGCACCCTCCTGCCCGCTGCTGCCGCGGAACACCACCGGTTGGCGGTGCGGCGTGCCCACCGCGCTGCCGCCGTCGGCGAAGGCGCCAAGCTCGTTCATCTCGGCCAGCACCATGGCCACGATCTCGAGCGCGTAGACCTCGTCGTCGGAAAAGCCGCGCGCCTCGCGCGATTGCACCACCAGCACGCCCAGCCTCTCGCCCAGCCGCTGGATCGGCACCCCGAGGAACGAGGAATAGCGTTCCTCGCCGGTCTCGGGCATGAAGCGAAAGCCGCGCTCTTGCGGGGCGTCGGCGGTGTTCACCGGCTCGCCCGAGCGCGCGACGCGGCCCACAAGCCCCTCGCCCAGGCGCAGCCGGGTGTGGTGCACGGCTTCGGCCTGAAGCCCTTCGGTGGCGCAAAGTTCCAGCGTTTCGCTGTCGCGGAAGAGGTAGATCGAGCACACTTCGGTGCCCATGGAATCGGCGATCAGGTGGGTGATCCGGTCAAGCCGCTCCTGCCCCTCGCCGGCCTCGGCAAGGGTGTCGCGCAGCCGGCGCAGCAGCTTGCGGCTTTCGGTTTCGATGCGGTCGGGCATGTCCCCCTGCGTGTCTGTCGCAGTCGCCGCCCCGGGCGCGGATCGCTCCGCGTCAGCCGGCCCGTTCCAGTTCGAAGGCATCATGGAGCGCCTGCACGGCAAGTTCCATGTATTTCCGGTCGACCAGCACCGAAATCTTGATCTCGGAGGTGGAGATGACCTTGATGTTGACGCCCTCGGCGGCCAGCGTGCGGAACATCCGCGCCGCGACGCCGGCGTGGCTGCGCATCCCGATCCCCACCACCGAGATCTTGGCCACGCCATTGTCCACGATCAGTTCGTCATAGCCGATTTCGCCGCGCGCCTTGGCGTCTTCCATCGCCTTCTGCGCCCGCGCGACCTGATCGACCGGGCACGAGAAGGTCATGTCGGTCACCGCGCCGGGGTGGGCCTCGTCGTAGTTCTTCTCGCTGATGTTCTGCACGATCATGTCGACGTTGACGCCGGCGTCGGCCAGCGGCCCGAAGATCGCCGCGGCGATGCCCGGGCGGTCCTCGATCGTGAACAGGGTCAGCTTGGCCTCTTCGCGGGAAAAGGCGATGCCGGCGACCGGTTTGGCTTCCATGATTTCCTCCTCGTCGCAGACGATCGTTCCAGACGTCTCGTCGGTGTCCTCGAAGCTCGACAGCACGCGCAGCCGCACCTTGTAGCGCATCGCCATCTCGACCGAGCGGGTTTGCAGCACCTTCGCGCCCAGCGATGCCAGTTCCAGCATTTCCTCGAAGCTGATCCTGTCAAGCTTGCGGGCGCGGCTCGAGATGCGCGGGTCGGTGGTGTAGATGCCGTCGACGTCGGTGTAGATGTCGCAGCGCTCGGCCCCGAAGGCGGCGGCGAAGGCAACCGCGGTGGTGTCCGAGCCGCCCCGCCCCAGCGTGGTGATGCGGCCCTCGTCGCTGACGCCCTGAAACCCCGCGACCACCGCGACCTTCATGCCCTCGGCGAACTTGGCGTCGATGTTGGCGCGGGGGATGTCGAGAAACCGCGCCGCGCCGTGCGCCGAGGTGGTGCGGATCGGCACCTGCCAGCCCTGCCACGAGCGCGCCGGCACCCCCATTTCCTGCAACCGCAGCGCCATCAGCCCGGCGGTGACGTTCTCGCCCGAGGCGACGACGGCATCGTATTCGCGTGCGTCGTAAAGCGGCGAGGTGGCGGCGACCCAGCCGACCAGCTCGTTGGTCTTGCCGGCCATCGCCGAGACGATCACGATCACGTTGTGCCCGCGCGCGACCTCGCGGCGCACCTTTTCGGCGGCCGAGGCGATTCGGTCGAGATCGGCCACCGAGGTGCCGCCGAACTTCATCACCAGAAGCGCCATTCCCGCCCTCCGGCCCGCGCGCGTTTCGCCGGTTCCCTACGGCAAGGGCGCGGGCGGCGCAATGGGGGCGAAGGGGGGCCGGCACCCGACCGCCAGGTGCGACAAACTGCCGCAGACGTCGGGCGCAAGGCGAATTTCAATTCAGATATAGGAATGTGATGATATATAGGCTGAGCGCCGGATCTCTCCGGCCGCGGACAGATGGAGGAGGCGGATCATGGCGCATGTCGTCGTTCTCGGGGCGGGGCTTGGCGGGGTCATCATGGCCTACGAGCTTCGCGATCACCTTGGCCCCGACCACAGCGTGACGGTGGTCAACAAGGGCGCGAGCTATTGTTTCGTGCCGTCGAACCCGTGGGTCGCGGTGGGCTGGCGCAGCAAGGAAGAGATCGAGGTCGACCTGCACCGCGCCATGGCCCGGCGCGGGATCGCGCTGCGCCCCGAGGGGGCGGCGCGGGTCCACCCGGCCGAGAACCGCATCGAGATGGTGGCGGGTGACGACCTGCGCTACGACTACCTCGTGATCGCCACCGGCCCCGACCTCGCCTTCGACGAGATCGAGGGCCTCGGCCCCGAGGGGCACACCCAGTCGATCTGCCACGTCGATCACGCGGTCGCGGCCAAGGCCGCCTTCGACCGGCTGGTCGCCAACCCCGGCCCGGTGGTGGTCGGCGCGGTGCAGGGCGCAAGCTGCTTCGGCCCGGCCTACGAATTCGCCTTCATCCTCGACACCGCGCTGCGCCGCGCCAGGGTGCGCGACCGGGTGCCGATGACCTTCGTCACCCCCGAGCCCTATATCGGCCACCTCGGCCTTGACGGGGTGGGCGATACCAGGGGCCTGCTCGAAAGCGAGATGCGCCAGCATCACATCAAGTGGATTACCAACGCCCGCGTCGCCCGCGTCGAGGCCGGCACGATGCATGTCGAAGAGGTGGCCGAGGGCGGCGCGGTGACCCGCAGCCACGACTTGCCGTTCGCCTATTCGATGATGCTGCCGGCCTTCCGCGGCGTGCCGGCGGTGGCCGGCATCGACGGGCTGACCAACCCGCGGGGCTTCGTCGTGGTCGACAGGCACCAGCGCAACCCGGCCTTCCCCAACGTCTTCGGCGTGGGCGTGGGCGTCGCGATCCCGCCGATCGGGCCGACCCCGGTGCCGGTGGGCATGCCCAAGACCGGCTTCATGATCGAAAGCATGGTCACTGCGACCGCAATCAACATCGCCGCCCTTGTCGAGGGCCGCGCGCCGGCCGAGGTGGCGTCGTGGAACGCCGTCTGCCTGGCCGATTTCGGCGATTCTGGCATCGCCTTCGTGGCCCAGCCGCAGATGCCGCCGCGCAACGTCAACTGGTCGTCGTCGGGGCGGTGGGTGCATTACGCCAAGATCGGCTTCGAGAAATACTTCCTGCGCAAGATCCGGATCGGCAAGTCCGAACCGTTCTACGAACGCCTGGCGATGCAGGCGCTGGGCATCGACAAGCTGAAGGCGACGGTTTCCGACCCCGCCGCCGACGCCTGACCAACCCCGACCGAAAGGAATCGAAATGACCGTATCGCGTGCCGTTACCGCCTTTGCCGGCTTCATGGTGCTGTTGTCCGTGGTGCTGACCTGGGCGGTCTCGCCTTATTTCGTGTGGCTGACGGTGTTCGTCGGCGCCAACCTGCTGCAATCGGCGTTCACCGGCTTCTGCCCGGCGGCCTCGGTCTTCCGGGCGCTGGGCCTGCCGAAGGGCGGGGCGGCGTGATGGTGCGCGCGGCGCTTGTCATTCTCGCCGCGCTTGCCGGAACCGCCGGGGCGGGCGAGATGGTGCTTGCCCCGGTCACGGTGTCCGAGGAGAAGGCGCTGTTCGGCCGGGTCGAAAGCCGCTTCGTGGTGCCGGCGCGCGCGCGCATCGGCGGCACGCTGACGGCGCTTGAGGTGACCGAGGGCAGCGCCGTCGAGGCCGGCGCCGTGATCGCCCGCATCACCGACCCCAAGCTCGAATCCACCCTCGCCGCGGCCGAGGCGCGGATCGGCGCGGCCACCTCGCAGCTTGAGAATGCCCGCACCGAGCTTGACCGCGTCGAGGAACTGCTGCGCCGCGGCGCGACCACGGTGCAGCGCGTCGACCAGGCCCGCACCACGCTGGTCGTGGCCGAGAACGCGGTGGCCGAGGCCGAGGCCGCGCGCGCCGTCACCCTCCAGCAGATCGCCGAGGGGGCGGTGCTGGCGCCGGCGGCGGGCCGGGTGCTGTCGGTGCCGCTGCGGCTGGGCGAGGTGGTGATGCCGGGCGAGCCGGTGGCCACCATCGCCGGCGGCGGGGTGTTCCTGCGCCTCGCCATCCCCGAACGCCACGCCGGCAGGCTTGACGTCGGCGCCACCGTCGCGACCGACGGCGGCACCGGCACGGTGGAAAAGGTCTATCCCCTGATCGAGCAGGGAAGGGTGACCGCCGATGTCGCCGTCGACGGGCTGTCCGACACCTTCATCGGCCAGCGCGTGCTGGTGCAGGTGCCGGTCGCACGGCGCGAGGTGCTGGCGGTGCCGCCCGCGGCGGTTTCGTCGCGCTCGGGCCTCGATTTCGTGCAGGTGCTGACCGCCGCCGGCGCGGCCGAGATCACCGTCATCCCCGGCCCGCTGGTGGAAACCCCCGACGGCCCGCGCCGTGAAATCCTGACCGGCCTGCGCGCCGGCGACACGATCCTGGTGCCATGACCACCCCCCCCTCTGCCGGCATCGCCGGGGCGCTGACGCGCGCCTTCATCACCTCGCCGCTGACCCCGCTGGCGCTGTTCGCGGCGCTGATCATGGGGATCGTGGCGCTTGCCACCCTCCCGCGCGAGGAAGAGCCGCAGATCTCGGTGCCGATGGTGGACATCCACATCGCCGCCCCCGGCCTGCGCGCCGAGGACGCGGTGAAACTTGTCACCGAGCCGATGGAGACCATCGTCAAGTCGATCCCCGGGGTCGAGCATGTCTATTCCGAGACCCGCGACGACGGCACGATGGTGACGGCGCGCTTCGAGGTCGGCACCTCGCAGGATGCCGCGATCCTGCGGGTGCACGAGAAGGTGCGCGCCAACATCGACCGCATTCCCACCGGCATCCCCGAGCCGCTGATCGTCGGGCGCGGGATCGACGACGTGGCGATCGTGGTCGTGACGCTGGCGCCCGAGCCCGCCGCCGCCGCGCGCTGGACCGCCGCCGACCTTACCCGCATCGCGGCCGAGGTGCAGGTGGCGGTGGCCGCGCTGGACGACATCGGGCTCAGCTACATCGTCGGCGCGCAGGCGCCCGAGATCCGCATCGTGCCCGACCCCGAGCGGCTGGCCCGCGCCGGCCTGACGCTTCAGGCGCTGGCCGGCAAGGTGCGGGGCGCCAACACCACCGTGCCGCTGGGGCTGGTGCGCGAGGGCGGGGCGCAGATCGGCCTCGTCGCGGGCGAGACGCTGGCCGATCCCGCCGCCATCGCCAACCTGCTGGTCACCACCCGCGACGGCCGCCCGGTCTATCTGCGCGACGTGGCCGACGTGCGGCTGATCGCCGACCCGGCCGAATGGCGCGTGTTTCACCTGACCCGCGACGACGCCGGCGGCTTCGCGCGCGCGCCGGCCGTCTCGATCGCCTTCGCCAAGCGCCCCGGCGCCAACGCCGTGACCATGGCGCAGGAGATCCACCATGCCGTCGAGCGGCTGGAGGGCGAGGTGATCCCCGCGGGCCTGGCCGTCGAGATCACCCGCGACTATGGCGAGAGCGCCGACGAGAAGGCCAACGAACTGCTGTTCCACCTCGGCCTCGCCACCATCTCGATCGTCTTCCTGGTGTGGCTGGCCATCGGCTTTCGCGAGGCGCTGGTGGTGGCGGTGGTGATCCCCGTCACCATCCTGCTGACCCTCTTCGCGGCCAGCCTGATGGGCTACACGCTGAACCGCGTCAGCCTGTTCGCGCTGATCTTCTCGATCGGCATCCTGGTCGACGACGCCATCGTGGTGATCGAGAACATCGCGCGCCACTGGGCGATGCGCGACGGCCGCTCGCGCCGCGAGGCGGCCATCGACGCGGTGGGCGAGGTTGGCAACCCGACCATCATCGCCACGCTGACGGTGGTCGCGGCGCTGCTGCCGATGCTGTTCGTGTCGGGCATGATGGGCCCCTACATGTCGCCGATCCCGGCCAACGCCTCGGCGGCGATGATCTTCTCGTTCTTCGTGGCGGTGACGGTCACGCCGTGGCTGATGCTCAGGCTTGGCCGCACGCACGGCGAAGGCGCCCGCGGCGGGCACGGTGATGGGCACGGCGACGGGCAGGGCGACGGGCAGGGGGCCGGCGACGGCGGCACGCTGGGGCGGATCTATCGCGCCGTGGCCCGCCCGATCCTGGCCAGCCGCAGCGGGGCGTGGGCGTTCCTGCTGGTGGTGCTGGCGGGCACGGTGGCGTCGATGGGGCTGTTCTACACCCGCGACGTGACGGTCAAGCTGCTGCCCTTCGACAACAAGTCGGAACTGGCGGTGATGCTCGACCTGCCGCGTGGCGCCTCGGTCGAGGAAACCGACCGCACGCTGGCACAGATCGCCGCCGCGCTGGCCGACGTGCCCGAGATCGAAACCATCCAGTCGCACGCGGGCACCGCCGCGCCGTTCAACTTCAACGGCCTCGTGCGCCACTACGACCAGCGCGACGAACCGCGCTACGGCGACCTGCAACTGAACCTGACCCCCAAGGCCGAGCGCACCCGCGCAAGCCACGACATCGCGCTGGCGCTGCGCGGCCTGATCGCGGCGCTCGATCTGCCCGCCGGCGCCCGCGTCAAGGTGGTCGAGCCGCCGCCGGGCCCGCCGGTGCTGGCGACCCTGCTGGCCGAGGTCTACGGCCCCGACCCCGAGACCCGGCGCGCCGTCGCCGAAAGGCTGCGCACGATCTTCGAGGGCGTGCCCTTCATCGTCGACGTCGACGACAGTTTCGGCATTCCCGCCGAAAGGCTGCGCCTGACGCTCGACGATGCCAGCCTCGATCTGCACCGGGTCGAGCAGGGCGACGTGTTCCAGACGCTGGGGCTGCTTTATGGCGGCACCACGGTGGGCTATTCCCACCGCTTCGAGGGCCGCGCGCCGCTGCCCATCCGGCTTGCGCCCGACAAGCCCGGCCGGGTGCTGGACGAGCGCGCGCTGGCCACCCCGATCCCGGCCAACCTGCTGCCGGGCGACCGTTCGGTGGTGGAACTGGGCGACGTGGTGCGGCTGACGCGCGAGACGGAATCGTTCCCGATCTTCCGCCACAACGGCCTTGCGGCCGAGATGGTCACGGCCGAGCTTGCCGGCGATTTCGAGGCCCCGCTCTACGGCATCGTCGAGGTCGGCCGCGCCGTCGAGGCCGCCGACTGGGGCGACCTGCCCCGGCCCGCAATCCGCCTCAACGGCCAGCCGCAGGACCAGAGCGTGCCGACGATCCTGTGGGACGGCGAATGGGAGGTGACATGGGTCACCTTCCGCGACATGGGGGCTGCCTTCGCGGTGGCGCTGGTGGGGATCTACATCCTGGTCGTCGGCCAGTTCGGCAGCTTCAAGCTGCCGCTGGTGATCCTGACGCCGGTGCCGCTGACGTTCATCGGCATCCTTGGCGGGCACTGGTGGTTCGGGGCGCCGTTCACCGCCACCTCGATGATCGGCTTCATCGCGCTGGCCGGCATCATCGTGCGCAACTCGATCCTGCTGGTGGACTTCATCCGCCACGCCCAGGGCCACGGCCGGCCGCTGCGCGAGGTGCTGCTCGAGGCCGGCTCGATCCGCTTCAAGCCGATCCTGCTGACCGCGATCGCGGCGATGATCGGCGCGGGCGTGATCCTGACCGACCCGATCTTCCAGGGCCTCGCGATCTCGCTGCTGTTCGGGCTGGCGTCGTCGACGCTGCTGACGGTGCTGGTGATCCCCGCGATCTACGTGGCGTTGCGCGGCGGGCACGAACGGGGCGCTGCGTGATGGCGGCGGGCAGGGCAGGGGGCGGCTTCGATCCGGGCGGCGGCGAGGCGCCGCTGTCCGAGGCGACGGCCTTCCTCAAGGCGCTGGCGCACGAGGGGCGGCTCGAGATCCTGTGCCTGCTGATCGACCGTGGCCGCACCGTGGGCGAGATCGCCGCGACGCTGGGGATGACGCAGCCCACCGCCTCGCAACAGCTTACCCGGCTGCGCCTGTCGGGGATCGTGCGCCCCGAGCGTGACGGCCGGCGGGTGATCTACCGGCTGGCCGAGCCCGGCGTCGCCACCATCGTGCGCCTGCTGCGCGACCGCTACTGCCCGAGCGGCTGAAAGCGGGCGCGGGGAAGGCGCGGTGGCGGCACCCGCCCGGCTTGTCAGCCCGCGGCGGGCTTGCTAGAGACCTCGACCAAAGACAGGCAGTTGACGGGGCGGCACATTCGGGCCTCCCGCACGTCCGAGGGAGACCCGCCATGCCCGACAGCGATGCCGCCAGCCGCGCCGCCTACCCCGCCGGCCGGCCCGAAACCGAGGCCGATCTGGCGCTGATCCAGCGCGTCATCCCCCACCGCTACCCGTTCCTGCTGATCGACCGGGTGCGCGACGTCCGCCTTGGCGAATACGCCGTCGGGGTCAAGAACGTCACCTTCAACGAACCCCAGTTCCAGGGCCATTTTCCCGGCCAGCCGATCATGCCGGGGGTGATGATCATCGAGGCTATGGCCCAGACCTCGGCGGTGCTGGTCGGCCTGACGCTCGATCTGGTCGACAAGAACCCGCTGGTCTATTTCATGAACATCGACGCCGGCAAGTTCCGCCGCAAGGTGGTGCCCGGCGACGTGATGGAACTTCGCGTCACAACCCTCCGTGCCGGCGGCAGAATCTGGAAATTCCGGGGCGAGGCGATGGTCGACGGCCAGCTTGCCGCCAGCGCCGATTTCGCCGCGATGATCGACCTCGGGCAGCGCTGATGGCCTCTCACCCCTCGGCCTTCATCCATCCCTCGGCGATCGTCGAACCCGGCGCCGCGATCGGGCCCGGCTGCCGCATCGGCCCGTTCGCGATGATCGGCCCGGAGGTGACGCTGGCCGAGGGGGTCGAGGTCAAATCCCATGCCGTCGTCACCGGCTGGACCGCGATCGGCGCCGGCAGCGTCATCTTCCCCTTCGCCTGCGTCGGCGAGATCCCGCAGGATCTCAAGTTCGCGGGCGAGCGCACGCGCCTTGAGGTCGGCGCCCGCTGCCGCATCCGCGAGGGGGCGACGCTGAACACCGGCACCGCCGGCGGCGGCGGGGTGACGCGGGTGGGCGACGATTGCCTGTTCATGACCGGCGCCCACGTCGGCCACGACGCGCAGCTTGGGCATAGGGTGATCCTGGCCAATCAGGTCGCCATCGCCGGCCATTGCGTGCTGGGCGACGACGTGATCGTCGGCGGGCTGTCGGGGGTGCACCAGTTCGTGCGCATCGGCGCCGGTGCCATCATCGGCGCGCTGACCATGGTCGCCAACGACGTGATCCCCAACGGCCTTGTGCAGGGGCCGCGCGGGGTGCTCGACGGGCTGAACCTGATCGGGCTCAAGCGCCGCGGTGTCGCCCGAGACGAGATCGCCGCCCTGCGCGCCGCCTACGCCGAGCTTGCCACCGGCGCGGGCGCCTTCGCCGAGCGCGCCCGCCGCCTGGCCGAAACCACCGACAGCGCGCTGGTGCGCGAGATGGCGGATTTCATCCTCGCCGCCTCCGACCGCTCGTTCCTGACCCCGAAGGGCTGAGATGGCCGAACTGACCGCCATCATCGCCGGGCGCGGCGCGCTGCCGGGCCTGCTGGCGCAAAGCCTGCGCGCGGCCGGGCAGGGCGTGCTGGTGGCCGGGATCGAGGGCTTCGCCCCCGACGACGCCGATCTTGCGTTCCGGTTCGAGCGGCTGATGGTGTTCATCGACACGCTGCTGGCGCGCGGGGTCACGCGGGTGGCCTTCGCCGGCGCGATCCACCGCCCGCGGCTGGAACCCGAGATGTTCGACCCGCGCACCGCGGCCCTGGTGCCGCAGCTTCTGCCCGCGATCCAGGCCGGCGACGACGCCACCCTGCGCGCCATCGTCGCGCTGTTCGAGGACGAGGGGCTGCCGGTCGCCGGCCCCGCCGCGCTGGCCCCCGATCTGGTGCCCGGCCCCGGCGTGCTGGGCGCCCACGCCCCCGACGCCGGCGCCACCGCCGATGCCGCCCGCGCCGCGTCCATCGTCGCGGCGCTGGGGGCGGTCGACGTGGGCCAGGCGGCGGTGGTGGCGCGCGGCCTCTGCCTCGGGGTCGAGGCGCTGGCCGGCACCGACGCGCTGCTGGCGCAGGTGGCGGCCCTGCCCGAGGCGCTGCGTCCCGGCCGCCCGGCGGGGCTGCTCTACAAGGCCCCAAAGCCGGGGCAGGAACGCCGCATCGACCTGCCCGCGATCGGCCCGGCCACCATCGCCGCCGCCGCTGCCGCGGGCCTGGCCGGCGTCGCGTTCGAGGCCCACGGCGTGCTGCTGCTCGGCCGCGCCGAAACCCTGGCCGAGGCCGATGCGCGCGGCCTCTTCCTGTGGTCGCGAAGCCCGTGAAGATCTTCCTCGTCGCGGGCGAGCCGTCGGGCGACCGGCTTGGCGCGGCCCTGATGGCGGGGCTGAAGGCGCTGGCGCCGCAGGTGGAATTCACCGGCGTCGGCGGCCCGGCGATGGCGGCCGAGGGGCTGCAAAGCCTGTTTGCGATGGAAGAACTCGCGGTCATGGGGCTGGCCGAGGTGCTGCCGCGCCTGCCGCGCCTGCTGCACCTGCGCACGCTGACGGCCCGGGCCGTGGCCGCCGCCCGCCCCGATGCGCTGGTCACCATCGACAGCCCCGATTTCTGCCTGCGCGTCGCCGCCCGCGCCCGCGCGCTGGCCCGGGGGCTGCGCACCATCCACTACGTCGCCCCCTCGGTCTGGGCGTGGCGGCCGGGGCGCGCGGCGAAGATGGCCCGCCACATCGACCATGTGCTGACGCTGCTGCCGTTCGAGCCGCCCTACATGCACGCCGCCGGCATGGGCGCCACCTTCGTCGGCCACCCGGTGGTGGCCGAACCGCGCGCCACCGCGCCTGAGGCCGCCGCCTTCCGCGCGCGCCATTCCATCGCGGCCGGCGCGCCGCTGGCGCTGGTGCTGCCCGGCTCGCGCGGGGGCGAGGTCGGGCGCCTCGCGCCGATCTTCGGCGCCACGCTGGCCCGCCTCGCCCCCGACCATCCCGGCCTGCGGGTGGCGGTGCCGACCGTGCCCGGCGTTGCGGCGCGGGTGCGGGCCGAGGCCGCCACATGGCCCGGCGCGCCCGTGGTGCTGAGCGACGCAGCCGACAAGCGCGCGGCCTTCGCCGCCGCCACCGCCGCGCTGGCGGCTTCTGGCACGGTGTCGCTGGAACTGGCGGCCAATGGCGTGCCGATGGTGATCGGCTACCGCTTCGCCTGGCTGACCTGGCAGATATTGCGCCGCCGGGTGCGCCTCGACACCGCGACGCTGGTCAACATCGTCTCGGAAACCCGCGCGGTGCCCGAATGCCTCGGGCCCGCGTGCACGCCCGCGTGCCTCGCGCCCGCGTTCGACGCGCTGCTGCGCGGCGAGGCGGGCGGGCAGCGCGCGGCGATGGCCACCACCATGGCCCGCCTCGGGCAGGGCGGCGAGGCGCCGGGCCTGCGCGCGGCGCGCGCGGTGCTGGCGGTGGTCAGGGGCGCGCCAGGAACCCGCTGACCGCGTCGAGGAACCCGGCCGGGTTCTCGGCGTGCAGCCAGTGGCCGGCGCCCGCCACCTCGGCGAATTGGGCGGCCGGGAACTGCGCCACGATCGCCGCGCGATGCTCGGGGCGCACGTAATCCGATTGCGCGCCGGTCACGAACAGCGCCGGCCCCGGAAAGCTGCCGGCAACCGCCTCCCAGCCCACCAGCCGGCCCATCTCGGCGCCGAGCACGTCCAGGTTCAGCCGCCAGCGCGGCGCCGCGCCGGAAAGGTCGAGCGATTGCAGCAGGAACGCGCGCACCGCCGCCTCGGGTACCGCCGCCGCCAGCCGCCGGTCGGCCTCGCCGCGTGTGGTCAGCCCGGCAAGGTCGAGGCCCCGCATCGCTTCGACCAGCGGCGCCTGGCTGTGCCCGTAGGCCACCGGCGCGATGTCGGCCACCACCAGCCGGCGCACGGCGCCCGCGTGCTCCAGCGCCAGCCGCATCGCCGCCTTGCCGCCCATCGAATGGCCCAGCACGTCGGCCCGCCCGCCAAGGCCCGCGATCACCCCGGCGAGGTCGGCGGCCAGATCGCCGTAGCCGTGGTCGGGCGCCCACGGGCTTTCGCCGTGGTTGCGCATGTCCACCGCCACCACCCGCCGCCCCGCCGCCGCCAGCCGCCTGGCGATCGCGCCCCAGTTCCGCGCCGAACCGAAAAGGCCATGCGCGATCACCAGCGGCTCGCCCCCCTCGGGGCCGGTCTCGAGCGAGTTCAACATCGGCCCGTGCATAGCGCGCCCGCGCCGCCGCCGCCAGCCCCGGGCCGCAGGCGGGACCACCGCAAGAGGCCCCGCCATGTCACCCGCCATGCCCCTTCACCTTGGTCCAAATACTCATGCGCCCGGCCGGCCCGCCGTGCCGCCGCCCGAACCGGGGCGCCGACCGCGCGCACGTCCACGCGCCCGCCCGCGCGCACGCCCCCGCGCCAGCGCCGCCAGCCCCAGCGCCACGGCGCCGGCAGCCAGCGCCCCCGACAGGTTGCCGATGACCGCCGCGAAGGCGTCGAGGTTGGCCGCGAACACCCGCCCGAAGCCAAGATAGAGCGCCACCCACAGAACCTCGCCCGCCACGCCGGCGGCGGTGAAGCGCGCCCAGCCCAGCCCGGCCGCGCCGCCACCCAGGTTCACCCACGGCCCAAGCGGGCTCAACAGCCAGCGGCTGAGGAACACCGCCACCCCGCCGCGCGTGGCGACGAAATCGCGCGCCCGCGCGATCAGTGCCGCGCGGCGCGGCTGCCGGCCCAGCCGCGCCAGCAGCGCCGCCCCGCCCGCCCGGCCCAGCGCGAAGCCCGCCTGATCGCCCAGCACCGCGCCGGCCAGCGCCGCCCCTGCCGCCGCCCCCAGCACCAGGTCGCCCGAGGCGGTGAAGGCACCGCCCGCCAGCATCACCAGCGACGACGGCACCGGCAGCGCCAGGCACGACAGGAAGGTGGTCACGAACAGCGCCGCCAGCCCCCACTGGGCGACGAAGGCGAAAACCTCGGCGCTCATCGCCCCTCGGCCCGCCGGGCCTCGATCGCGGCCACCAGCGGCGCAGCCAGATCCTCGAAGCTGATGCCACGCTCGGCGGCGATCTCGGCCAGCGTCCGGCGGCCGGTGGCGGGCGCGATCCCGAGGGCCACCGCCACCTCGTCCGGGCTCAAGCCATGGGCGCGCACGATCAGCCGCGGCGTCATCCACGGCGCCACCGGGGCCGGGGCGGCGGCGATGCGCGCCAGCATCACCGCCGCGACCAGCGCGCGCAGCGCGAAGGCCAGCGCCGCCAGGCCCGCCAGCGCCGCGAGCGCGGCCAGCCATGGATGCCGCCGCCAGCCCGCGCGCGCGCCCTTCATCGCTTCAGCGCCGCCACGCCGCGCCCGATTCCTTCCAGCGTCATCGGCACCATCGCGCCGGGCAGGATGTCGGCGATCAGGCGGATCGAGTGGGAATGCGCCCAGTAGCGTTCGGGCGTGGGGTTGATCCACAGATGCCGCGGCCAGCGGTCGCGCGCGCGGGCCAGCCACAAAGCCCCGGCCTCGTCGTTCCAGTGTTCGTTGGCGCCGCCGGGATGGGTGATCTCGTAGGGCGACATGCTGGCGTCGCCCACGAAGATGCAATGCCAGTCGGGCCCGTAGGTGCGCAGGATCTCGTCGGTGGGGGTGCGGGCGTTCCAGCGGCGGCGGTTCTCGCGCCACACGAATTCATACAGGCAGTTGTGGAAGTAGAAATGTTCGAGATGCGCGAATTCCGAGCGCGCGGCGCTGAACAGCTCTTCCACCGCGTGCACGTGCGCATCCATCGAGCCGCCGACGTCGAGCAGCAGCAGCACCTTGGCCGCGTTGCGCCGCTCGGGCCGTGTGCGCACGTCCAGCCAGCCCTGGCGCGCGGTCTCGCGCACGGTGCCGTCAAGGTCGAGTTCCTCGGCCGCGCCCTCGCGCGCCCAGCGGCGCAGCCGGCGCAGCGCCACCTTGATCGCGCGGGTGCCCAGTTCGACCCGGTCGTCGAGGTCGCGGAACTCGCGCCGGTCCCAGACCTTGACGGCGCGCCCCTCGCCGGCCGCGTCCTGCCCGATCCGCACCCCCTCGGGGTTGAAGCCATGGGCGCCGAAGGGCGAGGTGCCGGCGGTGCCGATCCATTTCGAGCCGCCCTGGTGGCGCCCCTTCTGCTCGGCCAGCCGCTCGCGCAGCGTTTTCATCAGCGCGTCGAGGCCGCCCAGCGCGGCGATCTCGGCGCGTTCCGCCGCGCTCAGGTGCCGCTCGACCAGCTTGCGCAGCCATTCCTCCGGCACGTCGAGCGCGGCGAGAACGTCGTCGGGGGTGATCGCCTCGAGGCCGGAAAAGACCTCGGCGAAGGCGCGGTCGAAGCGGTCGATGTGGCGCTCGTCCTTGACCAGGGTGCAGCGCGCGAGGTGGTAGAACCCCTCGACATCGTAGATCACCAGCCCGGCCTTCAGCGCGCCCAGAAACGCCAGGAACTCGCGCAGCGACACCGGCACCCCGGCGCGGCGCAGCGCGGAGAAGAACGGCAGGAACATCTCAGCCCACGCGGGCGAGCACCACAGTGGCGATCACCCCCAGAACCCCGAAGATCGCGGCGTGCGCGGCGGCATATTGCAGCATGTCGAGGGTGTTTCCCCCCCGCTGGCGCGCCCGCAGCGCGCCCAGCGCGCCGCCCCCGATCAGCCCTGCGACGACGATCATGATCCCTCCGCACTGGTCCTGTCGGGGTGTGGCGCGAGGAACGCGATTTCGTCCAGTCGCGCCCGCACCTCGGCTTCGGAGCCGAAGCCATAGCGCGCCCAGCCCAGGCTGTCGAGGCGCGCGGCCGCGGCCTCGGCCCTGGCGCCGCGCAATTCCAGCGCCTCGGCGCGCAGCATCAGCAGCGTCGCCAGCAGCGCCGCGTTCTGCCCTTCGCGCACCGCCGGCAGGGCGGTGTCGATCAGTCGCAGCGCCTCGGCCGGCCGGTTCGAGGCCAGCGCGAAGGCCGCCATCTGCAGGTCGATGTGGGCGGCGTGGATGCCGGCGTCGGGCAGCGCGGCGTAAAGCGCGCGCGCCCGCGCCAGCGAGCCGACCGCCAGCGCCGATTCGCGCGACAGCGCCAGCCGGCCGAGCACGAACAGCGAGAACGCCATCCGCGCGTCGGGCGGGCCGTCGGCCCAGCCGGTGGCGGTGGCGATCCCGACGGCGCGGCCGGCGGCGGCGCGGCGCGTCTCGGGCGAGGCGCGGGGCCCGAGCGCGGTTTCGATCGCCTCGGTCCAGGCGCGCGGGGTTTCGCGCATCGCGGGGCGGGGCGGCACCCGTTCGCCCGCGGGGTTGAGCCGCGCAAGGATCGCCGGCAGCCGCGCCGCGACGGTGGCGCGGTCCATCCCCGAGGCCAGCGCGGGATCGTTGTAGGCGCGCAGCACCAGCATGTCGAAGCCGGTCAGCACGGTGTGGAAATTGTCGTCGTTGAACACCGAATCCGACAGCCGGTAGAGGTCGTTCAGCGGCCCCAGCGCCTGGCCCAGTTCCTCGTGCAGGCAGTCGCGCACCTCCTGCGGCGAGGTGTCGGCGGGCACGAAGATCGCCGCGCGGTGGCGCTCGTGCACCTCGGCCCAGTCCAGCGCGCTCGAACGCCGTGCGCCGCGGAACGCCCGCCAGCCGTCGACGTTGGGCACCACGAAGCACGCCGCCTGCGGCACCTGGCGCTGCAATTGCGCGCGGGTGACGAATTCGATGGTGATCGCCGCGGCCTCGTCCGCGCCGGCGGTGCGCAGGTCGATCCCGGCCTCGGCGCGCAGCCGCGCGATCAGCGCCGCAAGGTCTTCGGCCGCGTGGGGCGGGGCTGCCCCGGCAAGGCGGATGCTTACCGGCCCCTCGAAGCGGCTGAGCACCGCCAGGTCGCGCCCGCTTTCCATGCGGAAGGACAGATCGAGGAAATCGCGCGCGATCTCGGCGTTGGCGCGGGTGGGCGCGCGCGCGGGCACCGGGGCGAAGGTTTTCATCGGCGGCAGCGCCAGCACGGCGGGGGCGCGGCGGGCGGCCACCTCGGGGGTGGCCGCGCAGCCGGCCGCCAGCAGCGCCAGCGCCGAGGCCGCCATCCGGATCGCGCCGTGTCGCCCCATCCTCATCCGCCGTCCTTTCGCCGCACCCGCCCAAAGCCATCCCGCCCAGAGCTATCCCGCCCGGCCCCCTTGGTCCAACCACAATCGGGTCGGATCGCGGCGCGCGCGGGGCGGGGCAGGGGCGGGGTCGGGTGCCCTATCGCCCGCCCTGCGCCATGAACGCCAGCCGCTCGAACAGCGCCACGTCCTGTTCGTTCTTGAGCAGCGCGCCGTACAGCGGCGGCAGCGCGTCGCGCCCGGCGCGGCGCAGGTCTTCGGGGGCGAGGTCTTCGGCCAGCAGCAGCCGCAGCCAGTCGAGCACCTCGGAGGTCGAGGGTTTCTTCTTCAGCCCCGGCACCTCGCGGATCTCGAAGAAGCGGGTCAGCGCCGCCGACAGCAGCGCGTCGCGGATGCCGGGATGGTGCACGCGCACGATCGCGGCCAGCGTCTCGGGGTCGGGAAAGCGGATGTAGTGGAAGAAACAGCGCCGCAGGAAGGCGTCGGGCAGTTCCTTTTCGTTGTTCGAGGTGATGATCACCACCGGGCGGTGACGCGCGCGCACCGTCTCGCCGGTCTCGTAGACGTGGAACTCCATCCGGTCGAGTTCCTGCAGCAGGTCGTTGGGAAACTCGATGTCGGCCTTGTCGATCTCGTCGATCAGCAGCACCACCCGCGCCTCGGCCGCGAACGCCTGCCACAGCTTGCCCGGGCGGATGTAGTTGGCGACGTCGTGCACCCGCGCGTCGCCCAGTTGGCTGTCGCGCAACCGGCTGACGGCGTCGTATTCGTAAAGCCCCTGCTGGGCGCGGGTTGTCGACTTGACGTGCCATTCGATCAGCGGCAGCCCAAGGTGGGCGGCAAGCTGGCGGGCAAGCTCGGTCTTGCCGGTGCCGGGCTCGCCCTTGACCAGCAGCGGGCGCTCAAGCGTCACCGCCGCGTTCACCGCGACCGACAGCTCGGGCGGCACGATATAGTCCGAGGTCGAGGAAAATCCCGTCATTGCCTGCCCTTCCGCCCGTTCGCCACATCCGCTGGCGGGGCAGCCTAACGGCGGGCCGAAATCGCTGCAAGCGTGTCCTGACCTAGTGACAATACCGGATCGTTCGGCTAGAGCGACGCCAGACAGGCCGGACCGGCCCGCCAGCCGGCGCCGCGCCCACGGAAGGGAGCCGCCATGAAACCCGAGGTATTCTTGCCCGACGATTACCGCCCGGCCGAGGACGAACCGTTCATGAACGAGCGTCAGCTCGAATACTTCCGCCGCAAGCTGCTGGCATGGAAGAACGACATCCAGGACGATTCGCGCGACACCATCGAGGGGCTCCAGGGTGGGGCCCGCAACATCCCCGACATCGCCGACCGCGCCTCCGAGGAAACCGACCGCGCGCTGGAACTGCGCACCCGCGACCGCCAGCGCAAGCTGGTGGCCAAGATCGACGCCGCGCTGCGCCGGATCGAGACCGGCGAATACGGCTATTGCGAAGTGACGGGCGAGCCGATCAGCCTGCGACGCCTCGACGCCCGCCCGATCGCCACCATGACGCTCGAGGCCCAGGAACGCCACGAGCGGCGCGAGCGCGTGCACCGCGACGACTGACCCCATGGCGCCGGCGGGCGCGGGCATCCACACTGCCCCCGTTCACGCCGTGCCGGAGCCCGCCATGATCCGCCACCTTCCCGAAGTGACCGTCATCGGCGCCGGCATCGGCGGGCTGGCCGTGGCCACGGCGCTGGCGCGATGCGGCGTCCCGGTGCGGGTGCTCGAACAGGCCCCGGCAGTGACCGAGGTCGGCGCCGGCCTTCAGATCACCCCCAACGGCGCGGCGGTGCTGCGCGGCCTTGGCCTCGGCACCGCGGTGGCGCGCGCCGGGATTGCCGCGCAGGGCATCCGCCTGCGCCAAGGCGCCACCGGCCGGCGGCTGACCAGCCTCAACCTTGCCGGTCTCGGCGCCGGCCACGACTATCTGTTCGTGCATCGCGCCGACCTTGTCGCCGTCCTGCTCGACGGCGCCCGCGCCGCCGGTGTGGTGGTCGAGACCGGCGCCGAGGTGACGGCGCTCGCCGCCACCCCCGAGGGCACCCGCCTGAGCCTTGCGGACGGAAGCGCGCGGCTGGCGCCGGTGCTGATCGGCGCCGATGGCGTGAAATCGCGGGTGCGCGAGATGCTCAACGGCCGCTCGGTGCCGTTCTTCACCCGCCAGGTAGCGTGGCGCGCGCTGATCCCCGCCGCCGGCGCGTCCGAGCCCGCGGTGGCCGAGATCTTCGTGGGCCCCGGCCGCCACCTTGTCAGCTATCCGCTGCGCGGCGGGTCGGTGCGCAATATCGTCGCGGTCGAGGAACGCCCCGACTGGGCCGCGGAAAGCTGGTCGCAGACCGACGATCCCGAGGCCCTGCGCGCCGCCTTCGACGGCTTCGGCGGGCCGGTGCGCGGCTGGCTTGCCGCGGCGCGCCAGGTGCATCTGTGGGGGCTGTTCCGTCACCCGGTGGCGCCGGTGTGGCACCAGGTGGGGCCGGACGGCGGCACCGTGGCGCTGATCGGCGACGCCGCCCACCCGACGCTGCCGTTCCTAGCGCAGGGCGGCAACATGGCGCTCGAGGATGCGTGGACACTGGCCGCAGCACTTCTGGCGCCCGAGCGCGCGGCCGCGCTGGCCGACTGGCAGGCGGCCCGCCGGCCGCGGGTTTCGCGCATCGTCGAGGGTGCCAACGCCAACGCCCGCGCCTATCACCTGCGCGGGCCGGTGCGCGCGCTGGCGCACGGCGCGCTGCGGCTGGCCGGGCTGGCCGCGCCGGGCCTGATGCTGGCCCGCTTCGCGTGGATCTACGACTACGACGCGACCCGCGCCGCGCCCCTGCCGCTGCCGGTCTGAACCGGGCGCGGGGATCTGTGGCGGTGTCACGGGGGGGTGGCCGCCGCGTCTTCCCGCCGGCCCGCGAACGTGCCGTTGGCGTCCTGCGGTCCGGCCGGGCGCAGGACGAGGCCGGTGGCATGGTCGGGCTGGGCATGGTCGGGCGGGGCATGGTCGGGTGCGGGGCAGGGGGAGGGGCCTGCGCCAAGGCCGTCGCCCGGCCGCGTCACCGTCCACGCCGCCGGCGGGTCGGTGCGGGCGCGGCGGCGCTCCAGCCGCCAGGCGCTACCCGCCGCCCCGTGCCGCGGCGCCAGGTGCCAGCGGCTTTCCACCCCGGCCGCGCCGCCCTCGCCCGGGGTCAGGATCAGCCCGGTGGTCGCGCCCCGCCCGCGCGCGGCACAGCCCGCCTCGGCGGCAAGGTGCAGGCGGCGCACCGGGGTCAGGCCCGGCGGCGCGGGCAGGTCGGCCACCACCAGCCCGGCGGCGCCCGCGCGCAGCGCCTCCTCGGCCGCCCACAGCAGGTCGACCGGCCGCCGCCCCGCCACCAGGATCAGCCGCCCCGGCGCCAGCGTGGCGCAGAAGCCGTCGGGGTAGGGCCGCTCGGGCAGCCAGCCCGGGTGGATCCAGATCACCGCCCCCGTTCCGCCCGCCGTTCCGCCCCCCGTTCCGCCCGCCGCCAGCCACAGTGCCAGGCTGCGCCGCCCCGGCCCGCAGGCCTCGTGCACCCGCCCCGCCGCCAGCACCGGCCCGCCGGCCAGCCGCAGCCCGCCGCCGCGCCCCTCCTCCGGCCCTGGCCCCGCCGCCACCGCCCGCAGGCGCGCCCGTATCCCGGCCCCCGTCTCGACGTTCACGCCATCCTCCCGGTTTCGCCCGCAGGGTGCGATTCGCTCCCGCAAGCCTCACACGTTCGCTAAATGTTCTCAACCCTGCAACCGCCCTTGCCCTCGCCGTGCCGTCGGGTAGGGTGCCCGCGACCTCACCCGCCACCGCACCGCCAGGAGCGCGCATGCGACAGATCCCCCTCGGCCGCACCGGCCTTGCCGTTTCCGAGTTCTGCCTCGGCACCATGACCTGGGGCACCCAGACCGACGAAGCCACCGCCCATGCCCAGCTCGACCGTGCGCTGGCCGCCGGCATCGGCTTCGTCGATACCGCCGAGATGTATCCCGTCAACCCGGTGTCGGCCGAAACCGTCGGGCTGACCGAGACGATCCTGGGCGCGTGGCTGGCGAAAAGCGGCCGGCGCGACGACCTCGTGATCGCCACCAAGATCACCGGCGCCGGCAACCGCGCGGTGCGCGACGGCGCGCCCATCGACGGCGCCGCGCTGGTGGCGGCGGCCGAGGCCTCGCTGCGCCGGCTGCAAACCGACCGGATCGACCTCTACCAGCTTCACTGGCCCAACCGCGGCTCGTACCACTTCCGCCAGCACTGGGGCTACGACCCCTCGGGGCAGGACCGCGCCGCCACCCGCGCCCATATCGACGACGTGCTCGGCGCCGCCGCACGGCTGGTCGAGGCGGGCAAGATCCGCGCCTTCGGGCTGTCGAACGAAACCGCCTGGGGCACGCTGCAATGGCTGGCCGCGGCCGAGGCCGGCGGCGGCCCGCGCGTGGCCTCGATCCAGAACGAATATTCGCTGCTGTGCCGGCAGTTCGATACCGACCTGGCCGAGGTTTCGGTGAACGAGGGGGTGCCGCTTCTGGCCTTCTCGCCGCTCGCCGCGGGGCTGCTGTCGGGCAAGTACGCCGGCGACGTGACCCCCGAGAACAGCCGCCGCGCGGCGCGGCCGACGCTGGGCGGGCGCATCACCCCGCGGGTGTTCGAGGCGGTCGCGGCCTATCTCGGGATCGCCACCCGCCACGGGCTCGACCCCTGCCGGATGGCACTGGCGTGGACGCGCACGCGGCCGTTCCCGGTGATCCCGATCCTCGGCGCGACGACGCTGGCGCAACTCGAGAACGCGCTCGGGGCGGTCGGGCTTGCCCTCGACGACGAGGTGCTGGCCGAGATCGAGGCCGCCCACCGGGCCCATCCGATGCCCTACTGAGCGCGCGTGCGCCGGCCGGGCGGCCACCTGCCCGTCGCGCCCGACCTGCCCTTCACCTTGGCGAAAATACTCACTTGCGTCGGTTGCCGCCCGCGCGACGCCGGGGTGGGGGCGCTATTCCACCCGCCGCCAGGTGCCGCCGTCTCGGCAGATGGCGCCGCCCAGGATGCAGCCCGAAACCGACAGCCGGTCGCCCTCGAGGTGCATCCTGGAGGCATAGGTCTTGTCGCGGTCGGGCGCCCAGATCTTGCCGCGGCCATAGTCGCCGCCGCCCTGGGGCAGCATGTCCCACACGATCCGGCGGCCGATGCTGTCCGATTGCGTCTGCTCGCCGGCCGAATTTTAGGACCGGATCAGCGTGCCGCACAGCCGCTCGCCGCAGGGTTCGATGCGGATATGGCCGAAGTCGCCGTTGTCGTCGGCGGCGCTCTGCCAGATCCCCTCGACCGGATCGGCGAGGGCGGGGGCGGCGGCGGCGATGGCGGCGGCAAGCACGCCGGCAAGGGTCAGGCGGCGCATGGTATTCTTCCCGGTAGCTGCGTCGCGATGGATACCCCATTGTGCCGCCCCGCGGCGGCCGGCGGCAAGCGTGACGTCGGGTCCGCCGGGCCTTGGCAGCGCCGCGCGGCCATGCAAAGACGCGAGCACCGCGATGCACGAGGCGAAACCATGATCCTTTATCCCGCGATCGACCTCAAGGACGGCGCCTGCGTGCGGCTGCTACGCGGCGAGATGGACAGCGCCACCGTGTTCGGCACCGACCCCGCGGCGCAGGCCCGCGCCTTCGCCGCGGCCGGCTGCGCGTGGCTGCACCTGGTCGACCTCAACGGGGCCTTCGCGGGGCGGCCGGTGAACGGCGACGCGGTGGCCGCGATCCTCGGCGCGGTCGACATTCCCTGCCAGCTTGGCGGCGGCATCCGCGACCTCGCCCAGATCGAGGCGTGGCTGGCCGCCGGCGTCGCGCGGGTGATCCTGGGCACGGTGGCGGTGGAAGCGCCCGACCTGGTGCGCGCCGCCGCCCGCGCCTTTCCCGGGCGGGTCGCGGTGGGGATCGACGCCCGCGGAGGCAAGGTGGCCACCCGCGGCTGGGCCGAGGAAACCGCGATCGAGGCCACCGACCTGGCGCGGCGGTTCGAGGATGCCGGGGTGGCGGCGCTGATCTACACCGACATCGAGCGCGACGGCGCGATGGCGGGGCCCAACGTCGCGGCGACCGCGGCGCTGGCGCGGGCGGTGGCGATCCCGGTGATCGCCTCGGGCGGGGTATCGTCGCTGGACGACCTGGTGGCGCTGCGCGATTGCGGGGTGGCGCTGGACGGGGCGATCTCGGGGCGGGCGCTTTACGAGGGCGCGCTCGATCTGCGCGCGGCGCTGGCGGCGCTGGCGGGGTAGGGGGCCCGTCCCTTCGGAGGGGCGCTAGGGCCTGTTGAGATTCAGGATTGAACGAACCCGCTGACGCCGGATGGGCGTGGGCATTGGTTGGAATGGCCTCCTGATGTGAAGGTTTGGTTGCTGAGACCAACCTCTGACCAGGAGACTATCCCATGGCGAACGCCACAGCAGCGGTGAGCCCGCTGCGCCGTCGCATGATCGACGAAATGAGCCTGCGCAACCTGTCGCCGGCGACGCAATGATCCTATCTGCATGCGGTGACGAAGTTCAGCCGTCATTTCGGTCGTTCGCCGGATCGGCTGGGGCTGGAGGATGTCCGTGCCTTCCAGGTTCATCTGGTGTCGCGGGGCCTTTCCTGGCCGGCATTGAACCGGACGGTCTGTGCGTTGCGCTTCTTTTTCGGCGTGACGCTGGATCGGAGGGAGATCCCGGAGCGGATCGTCTATCCCCGGACGCCACGCAAGCTGCCGGCGATTCTGAGCGCCGACGAGGTCGTGCGCTTTCTGGAAGCGGTGCCGTCGCTCAAGGCGCGCACCGCACTGACTACAGCCTATGCCGCCGGCTTGCGCGCCTCGGAGGCGGTGAGCCTCAAGGTTGCGGATATCGACAGCGACCGGATGGTGATCCTGGTCCGCCACGGCAAGGGCGCCATGATCGCACCGTCATGCTCTCGCCGCAGCCGCTCGGGATCCTGCGGACCTATTGGCGGCTGGCGCGCCCCGAGGACTGGCTGTTTCCTGGCCGAGGCGCAAGCCGATCGATGTGCAAGTCCTGCACGCGGCCTGCCGTTCAGCCACCAAGGCGGCGGGCCTGGTCAAGCGGGTAAGCGTGCATACCTTGCGGCACAGCTATGCCACCCACCTGCTCGAGAGCGATCCGGATCATCCAGGTTGTGCTGGGCCACAGCAACCTGTCTTCGTGCTGGAAGCGCGTCTGCGACACGACGACGGCGCGTTACACCCATGTGGCAACGACCACGATCGCGCAGACGCAGAGCCCGCTCGATCGATTGACGCTTGAAGTGGTGCCGCCCGGCTGAGCCGCATCCATGGGCTCCGATCTGGAAGTGGCGGATATCTTCCGCCGCCACGGACCTGCCTACCGCCAGGCCCATGACGGGCATCTCGGCCGCGTCGAGCGCCGTGTCATGTCGGCGATCGAACTGTGCCGGACCGCGGCGCTCGGCGGTCATGTCGAGACCTGCGAAGATTGCGCGCATGCCCGCGTCGCCTACAACAGCTGCCGCAACCGGCACTGCCCCAAATGCCAGGGAGCGGCGCGCGATGAATGGCTCGCGGCCCGCCAGGCCGATCTGCTGCCGGTGCCATATTTCCACGTTGTGTTTACGGTGCGGGCAGAAGTCGCGGCGATCGCCTTTCAGAACAAGGCGGCGGTCTATGCCATCCTGTTCGATGCCGTGGCTGCAACGCTCAAGACCATCGCCGCCGATCCCGATTGAGCAACCTGATGTCTGGAAATTCTGCTGTGAGGGGGTCATGCATCGTGGCATTCCCACTTGATGTAGGCCTTTGTATCGGAGGCCGATTTTTCGTCGATCTCGACGAGGATGGCGCTGACGAGCCGCAGGAGGGAATCGTCGCTCGGGAAGACCCTGACCTTGGCGGTGCGCCGTTTCAGCTCCTGCGGGACGGCGCGTTCCATCGGGTTTGAGGTGCGCAGGCGGCGGCGGTGGTGCTCGGGCAGCGTGAAGACGGCGAGGCCCTCGGGCACGTTTTCATCGAGCCATGTGGCCAGCTTCGGCGCGGTGTCGCGATCGCTGGCGACGAGCTCGGCCAGAGCGGTCTCGGCTTGCCGGGTCGAGACGCCCTTGATGTACATCTCGGCCACCGCCAGCATGACGGCGCGAACCGAGCGGCGCCCGCGCTCGAGTGACTGCGGTGAGACATGGCTCCCCATCGTGCCCGGCGGT